>TARA_R110002110_G_scaffold415561_2_pt1 | contig 272997 bp, 235 predicted proteins | sample TARA_R110002110 | Tara Oceans TARA_R110002110 (sample SAMEA4397330) | marine metagenome | biome: Polar Biome; feature: [SRF] surface water layer (ENVO:00010504); material: water (ENVO:00002006), including particulate matter (ENVO:01000060) such as... | depth 5 m | reverse complement strand
GCTTTAATACGACCCCGCAGTACGTTGTGCTGCGGGGTTTTTTTATGTGGGGTTATAAACAGCCGCCGCCGTCAGGGGAGAGGGCGCGATGATATTCACCCTGTCACCGCAGCCGCAGCAGGCCCAGCTGGTCAATCTCCGCCATAGATCGCTGGCCAAAAAAAAGGGAAGCCGAAGCTTCCCTTTCATTGTGCCACTGTCGGCAGCCAGTCAGGCTACGGCGGTGGCAACTCAGGATCAGCTACAGTCCAGCAGCCAAAGGTCTGCGAGCTGGCACCAATCGACACTGTGATGGTGCCATTCTCGCCATCGCCCTCAGCTTCTACAGGAACGCCGAAAGCACCGGGCGCATTTGAGCCTGGTACTTCGAAAGATCCAGGCGTGAGCAACGTACAACCGCCGCTGGCCTCGACATTTACAGTCAGCCCGCCCGCAGGGCGGTTGTTGTAAAAGTCAGAAACGTAGATAGTGAATCGTTGGGCTTCATCGGTGCGGGCAACAACCCGTCGGGTGAGGTCGTTGACCAGCGTGAAGTAGAAATTGGCGTCAGAGGACATGATAAGAACGATGTCATCACGTACGTTAACCAGCTCTCTGCTACACCAGATGCCATCACCTTCAAGCGGGCAAAGGCTACCGTTGTAGACTCCGTCGCCGCCGCCTTCTTCGTTATTCAGGCTGTATTGGCCATCACCGTCGAAGTCGACAAACGTTTCTTCAGACCCAGCTGCCTCGCAACGTTCGGTAGTCGTTGAAGCGTTGCAGTTGGGGCCAACCACCGGGGTGTAGACGTTGTCTTCGTTGTGATCAACGAAAGCCTCAGGCAGGTTTTCAAAGGGCTCGCCCTCATCATAGAGTCCGTTACCGTTCGAATCGACAAAGAACTCCTCGCCAACTACCGTCACCAGAATAGTGGTGCGCAGGCCACGGATGCCGCCAAGGTCATTAGGACATGGTCCGCGGTTGCCATTGTGGCCCGGGCTGCCAGTAGTAGATGGCGGGCAATCGTAGTCGCCATCGAAGATCGTCCGCACCAGATCCTGGTTGAAAACCGGCAGGCGCGGGTCCTGGCTGGTCCAGGTCACAGTACATGCGCCGTCCACAGTGACGCAGGAGCTCACAATCGAACCATACTCTGTAGTGAATACCGCGCTGGTGCCATCTGCTACCGGGTTGTTGAACTTGTCTGCCAGTCGAACAGTAATGTCTGCAGTTCTGCCATCAAAATCGAGGCCACCCTGAACATTGAGAACGGAAGCCGAAATACTGATCGAGTTCTGGTCAGGTAATCCGGTGCTTACGACGATAGGCGGAGACGCGGTAGAGGGACCGTCACCATTATCGGTCTCGATGATTGCTGTCACAGTTACCGAAGTGGATACGCTGCCCGATTGCACGGTGGCCCTGACCTGCCCATCTCCATCAGTGATACCCGTAGCGTTCTGCAGCTGTATGCCGCCAACATCTGTGGATATAGTGAAGCGCACTGGAATCCCTGCCAGGGGAGTTCCGGGGTTAGCGGCTGTGTTCTCCCCTGAAACAACGCGGAAAGTGACCGTGGCTTTTTCGGGGCGTATTGCCGTACCCGTACCTTTGAGAGCAATAATGCCGGTGTCGGGGCTGATGGCGACAAACTCAATCACATCAGCTTCCGGCGGCGCAACTGACAACACCGTCGTAGCGATGGCGGAATTACTGGCAAGGCTGGCGGTGATTTCATCATTGCCACTGCATCCACTGGCGGTGTATGTCGCCGTTGCCTGACCGTTCACCGTTTCTACGCTGGCAGGTAAATCCGCGAGGCCGCTTAACGAGCAGCCGCTTTGTATTTCTATCGTTTCAACGGTAGTGGCGAGATCACCGTTCTCATCCACTACGGCAAAGCGCAGCAGCGTGGAGCCGCCCACAGAAATGTCAGTAGCGCTGGTGCCAATAGCGCCATTGATGAATGCGCCATCAGCAAAGTGGCCCAGCCTCAGACCCGCCTGCCCCACCTGAAAGTTGATGGACTCTGTGAACGGGGCGGCACCGGCGTCCGGGCTGTTCACGCTGACATTGGCTGTGCCTGCGCCCAGCTCGTTACCAGCGGCGATCTGGAAGGTGGCGTTGCCGTTGCTATTGGTTAACGCGCTGCCTGTGGTCGGCATCAACATACCAATATTGGTTTCAGCGTTGACGACGGCATCCGCAACCGGGTTACCGTTACCCCTGCGGGTGACGGTGACCGTCAGCGTTATAGGCGCTGTAGCCGTAACCGCGTTGGTGGGCTGGCCTGACGAGTCGGTAAGGGCAAGCTCCAACCGGTATTGGGTGCCGCTACTGCCATCATCCGGCAGGAAGCCGCCGTCGCCGCCACCACCGCCGCCACAGGCGGAAAGAGTAAAAAGCACTGCGCAAAAAGCGACCAGTCGGCCGACTGGTATGGTTAAGCGATTAATCATCATTGTCCCCTGTTTGCCCACTGTGCAGCGGGTCTTATTACTCTGATTTCGCGTATCTTGATTCTGCGGGCTAGGCCCAGCGTGTCAACCTTTGAATTACCTACTTTTTACACCTTAACATAACGCGAGTCAAAAACTCTATAAATAACATGGTGATAGACAGTATTTATCATTTACTGCACAAAGTACTTGCAAGCATTGAAGGCTGTGGTGTTAGCAATTGGAATCCATGTGCGAATAAATATTCCATAACGTTATATCTTGGTCGGGGTGCGCGAGCAAATCGGCATAAACAAGCGGCTGGATGGCGTCCGACTTGACATTCACGGTCATATTCACGCGCGGGCCGGTCAGTCGCCGCAACTGCAAGGGCATTATCCACGGTCTTCCGTATTGCCTGCGTTGCACGTCCTGCTACTATCTGCGCCATGGAAAATTCTGCTCAGAACCCGCATTTCAGACTCAGCGTATCAGTGGTGCTGTACAACAGTTCCCTGGCATTGCTGCAGCGGGTACTGCACAGCGTCCAGAGTGCCTCGTTAGCTGCTAGAGCTGATGCGCGGGTAGATTCTGTGCTGGTTGTACTGATTGATAATTCATCCATTGGTGAATCGCGCAGCGCCGTGGAAAAAGCCGTACGCGATTGGCCACAGGATGATTTTTTTGAGTTGTCGTATCACGGCATGTCAGAAAATCACGGTTTTGGCGCAGGCCACAACACGGTTCTTGCTTTCCTGGACAGCGATTTCCACCTCATTCTGAACCCGGACGCAGAGTTGGCAGAGGATGCCCTGTTGGTCGGGCTGGCAACCTTGCAGGAAGATTCCAGCATAGTGCTTGTGAGCCCCAGGGTTTCTGATGACAGTGGCCGGCAGGAATTTCTTTGCAAAAGGTACCCATCGGTACTCGTGCTCGTGTTACGTGCCTTTGCTCCGCGCTTTCTACGGCGCGTATTTCGCAAGAGACTCTATCGTTATGAGATGCGCGATAGTTGTGTGCAGGAGCGCGAGAGCGAGGTCTTGCTTGCCAGCGGATGTTACATGTTGGTGCGCACGGCTGCCTTGAGGTCCGTGGGTGGTTTTGACGACGATTATTTCCTGTATTTCGAGGATTTTGACCTCTCACTGCGTATAGGCGGTCACGGGCGACTGGTGTTCAACCCGGACATGCACATCGTGCATCACGGTGGGTATGCCGCGCGCAAGGGGTTTCGGCATGTGCGGTATTTCATTCGCTCGGGTATTACTTTTTTCAACCAGCACGGCTGGCGCTGGATATAGTGAACGGACTGATGCTGTTAGACTATGTCGATGAGCGCTACTTACCAACGTGGGAGCCAGCCGGGTGAATAATGCACAATGAATGAGCCAAGACGCACAACGTACCTGAATGCCCTGGGTATTGATGCCTATGTGTCCAGGTCACAGTTGCCGGGCGCTGCGCCCACAAAGCGTTTACGCATCAAGGCATTGACCGTCGCTGGTCAGCAGGCTGCACCGGCAACGGGTTTTGGGGCTGATGTCGGTGATAGAGTCCAGCCAGGTACAGTGCCATCCGGCCACGGCGATCGCACCAGTACTTCCCCGGCTGTGCCGCGCATAGAGCGGCCCCGTTCTGCTCCGGCAGCTGCAGTCGCAAAAGTCGGTACAGGTAAAGCAACGCAAGCGCCCGAGCGCTTCAGTCTTGCCGCGATCGCGGCGGGCGGTTGGCTGTGGTTGGAGTTGCTGCCTGAATTTGTCGTCAGTCGTGAACAGGTGCAACTCATCCACGCCATGTCACTGGCCCTGGCCCATATCAGTACCAGGCGTGGTGATACTAATAAGGCCGTATCACGCGCCGCGCCTGATGTAGCGCAGTTTGACTGGCCGGTGCACACTAACCAGCAGCTGGATCTTGGGCCTGAGGCTGCGCGAGCCGGTTTGGCGGGATTTGTAGCACGTCGAATTGAGCAGAAGCAGTGCCGTGGAACGGTCATATTGGGAGCTGGGTCCCTGCACTATGCACCGCGTGATTTACTCCAGGACGTTCCTGCAATCGCCACGCTCGGAACGTTTGAAATGCTGGCTGACTATCGCCTGAAGCAGCAGGCCTGGCAGGACCTCCGGCAAGCTGCCGCTGGCGCCTGAACGGCAGATGGCCTGGCAACCACCAAAGCGTATTGATGTGAGGCCGCTCGAAGAATCGGACGCGCTGTGGATGCACTCACTGGACTGCCTGGTTAATCCCGCGCCATGGAGCGCACGGCAATACGCCACACTTTGCATGGAGCCTGCGGGCGAGCATGTACTGATAGCACAGATGGAAAGCGTGCCTTGTGGCTTCATTGTTTATCACCTGCTGCTGGATGAGGCCAATATCCACAATATCGCAGTGCATCCTTCGCAGCAGCGACTGGGCGTTGCGCGCACACTGGTCGGCCGAGCGTTGGAAAACATCAGCGCGCAGGATGCCAGCCGTTGTTTACTTGAAGTGCGGGCGTCCAATCACGCTGCCCAGGGTCTGTATCATTCGCTGGGTTTCTCCAGGGATGGCTTGCGCAAAAACTATTACACGTCACCGGAAGGCCGCGAAGATGGCATCCTGATGTCCAGAGCGCTGTGAGGAGCGGACAATGAATGTACTTGAGACAGAGTGGTGGACGTTGGCATTGCCGCCGGAGTGGTGGGCTGACTCCGAGGAAGAAAGCATCCTGATCGGTGACCAGGATGATGTGGGCTGTATCGAGATCAGTACGCTGCACAAGGACAGCGGTGAGTTTACTGTCACAGAGGTCAGCCAGATCGCCACTGACGAATCAGAACAGCCCGTTCAATGGCATCGTGTTGCGTTGGGCGAGTTCTCGGGGGTTACTGGCCGCTACCGCGATGATGGCGCGGCTATTCGCGAATGGGTTGTTTGCGCAGGCTCCATGATGCTGTTTATCACCTATAGCTGTGATCTGGACAATGCGGGTATGGATGATGCTGCCGTGGATGAGCTGCTGGACACGCTGATGGTGGTGATGCCCAGCGACTAGGAAATGGTGCCAGTGACCCGCACGCGTTTGGCACCTTTCACCGGTTGTGCCTTGCGCGCAGCCTGGCGTTTTTCGATTCTGTCATCGATGATATTTTTCATGGCGATAATCAGGCCAGTGAAAATAAAGGCCCCCGGCGGCAAAATCGCCAACAGGAAAGGTTGGTAGTTATCAAACATTACCAGCTTCCAGTTTGCGGCCTGCGGTCCGAACAGCAAGTCCATATTGGCGAATAGTGCTCCCGTACCCACCAGCTCGCGCATGGCCCCCAGGATAATCAGTACTGCGGCGAAGCCCACTCCCATGATCAGGCCGTCGTAGATGGCCGGAGCGAAACTGTTTCTGCTGGCAAAACCATCAGCACGTCCCAATATCACGCAGTTAGTCGTGATCAATGGCAGGAAAATACCGAGGATCTGGTACATTTCAAAGGCGAAAGCCTGCATCAGTAGTTCAATACAGGTGACTGCGGCTGCGATGATCATTACAAACGCCGGCAGTCTGATGGCGTCTGACACAATATTGCGAATCAGTGAAACGCTGGCGTTGGAACACACTAATACCACGGTTGTCGCCAAACCCAGGCCAATGGCGTTCACTACGCTGCCAGTCACCGCCAGCAGCGGGCACAGGCCCAGTAGCTGAACGATGGCCGGATTGTTTTTCCACAGGCCGTTGAGGGACAGTTCCTTATAGCTGATTTCGCTCATGTTGAGTGTCCTTGGTCGGATGGCTCCTGCGCAGTGCCAAACAATTTAGCGCGGTGCTCACTTACATATTGCAACACGCGGTAGGTCGCGGCTACTACTGCGCGTGGGGTAATGGTGGCACCCGTAAACTGATCAAATACGCCCTTGTCCTTTTTTACCGCCCAGCCGGAGGGTTTGGGGTTATCCAGCGAGCGGCCCTCAAAGCTCAGTATCCAGTCCGATTTCTTCAGGTCAACCTTGTCGCCCAGTCCTGGGGTCTCGCGATGGCTGAGAGCGCGCACGCCGGCGATGCTGCCGTCAGCCCTGACGCCGACAATCAGTTCGATTTCGCCGGTATAGCCGTCTGGCGCCGTGGCTGGAATGATCGCGGCGACTACCTCATCGCCCTGTTTGGCCAGGTAGATGCGTTTTTCCTCACGTAAGCCCAGGCCCGACGTTTCGGGACCTACCGGAAGCGTGTCGTCCAGCATGGAATTGCTGTGCTGGGCGCGCGGGATGATTTGCAGCAGGGCCCGTTCTTCTGCCTGGCGTTTTTGTTCTGCGATGCCGTCCCTGGTGAGCAGGAAAGTGCCGGTGATAAGCAGCGTTGTACAGACGGCGAATACTGCCAGCAATGCGCTGTTTTTGGTGATCGATCGCCCCAGCACGTCAATGCTCCTCTTTGCGTTGATGACCGTAGGTGCGCGGCTGCGTGTAGTGATCGATAAACGGAGCGGCAAAGTTCATTATCAGCACCGCAAAAGCCACCGCGTCAGGGTAGTTGCCTTGCACACGGATTACATAGATCAGTGCGCCGATCATGGCACCGTATACCAGTCGGCCGCGCACCGACACGGCAGAGGTGACGGGGTCAGTAACGATGAAAAACGCACCGAACATGGTCGCTCCGCTGAGCAAGTGAAACAATGGCGAGCCGCCGCTGGCTGAGCTTCCGCCATCGTAAAAAATGGCCGCCAGCAACGCGAGGCTCGCCAGCATTGCCAGTGGTGCATGCCAGGTAAAGATGCGCTGGTACAGCAGCCAGGCTCCGCCCGCGAGGAAAGCGATATTCACCCACTCCCAGCCGATACCCGCCCAACGGCCAAACTGCGCGTTGTTGAGCCACAGGTCTTCAACCAACTGGCTGTCGTTCTGGCGCATGACATCCAATGGCGTAGCCATGGTGACGGCGTCAAACGCGGCCGGTGTGAAGCAGGCCTGAAGCGCCTCCAGTAAACCGGGCACTTCTCCCACGCCACGCGGCGGGGCCCAGCTCGTCATTTGCAGGGGAAACGAAATCAGCAATACCACGTAGCCGGCCATGGCGGGGTTGAAGGGGTTGTAGCCAAGACCACCATAGAGATGCTTGGCTAACAGGATGGAGCTGGCAATGCCGATGGCGATCAACCACCAGGGCGAGTAGGGTGGCAGGGCGATACACAGCAGTACGGCGGTGACCAGGGCACTGCAGTCCTTCAGGTAAAAAGCCACAGGGCGCCGTCGCAACACCAGCGCCAGGGCTTCGCACGCCACCGCGACAATAGCCCCCCACAGAATATTCACCAGTGTGCCGAAGCCAAAAAAATGTGTCAGCACAATAACGCCGGGCACGGTAGCCAGCAGCACATTCTGCATGACTCGCGATGTGCTCACCGGTGAGTGGGCGTGGGGTGAGGTAACTCGCATCAGCGCCATGTTATGCGTCCTGCGTATCTTGCAGTTGCTGCTGCGTGGCTGCAATTTTATCGCGCAGGCGATCCACGGTAGATTCCAGTGCTTCGATCACTTTGTCTTCGGTGTCATTGCCACGGCTCTCTGCCAGCCTGGCTTCGGATTTCTCCAGTCTCTGCTGCAGTTTTTCGACTTCCTGCCGCAGTTTTTGTTCAGGGCTCAACGCGGCGTGAGCTTCACGCGCCGCAACCGCACGCTCAATTGCAGCCTGCGCGGCGCTCGCCGGTGTGTCAGTTGCCGGCTGTGCCGATTGACTGTTGGCCTGTTGATAGTCGTGCAAGGCCTGTTCGGCTTGCGCCAGTTTGGTTTGCGTTTTGCTTACGCCGGTTTCCAGCGCCGCGACCAGTTCGCTGCCTTCTGCACGTGCCTGCTCAAGCTTGGTATTGGCCGTATCCAGGCGCTTGCGTATTGAGACGACGGCTTGCTCCAGCTTGTCTTGTTCACTGGTTGCGCTGGCGTTGGTCTGTTGAGCCGCTTTCTTCGCTTTAGCGCGTTCGATCGCTGCCTGGATAGGATCGGCTTCAGTGGTTTCACCGGTCTGGGCGGCCTGCTGTGCCTTGAGTTCGGCTGCCTTTTTACGCGCGGCGCGTTTCTCTTCCTTCTCCTGCTCTTCCCGGGCGATGCGCTCTTGTCTGGCCTCAAAGCGAAGACGCGAATGTTCGGCCTTTTCATTGGATTCGCGCAGCTCGATAATCTCGGCCTTGGCGGCGCGATAATACTGTACCAGTGGAATATTGCTGGGGCAGACATACGAGCAGGCGCCGCACTCTATGCAGTCAAAGATATGGTGTTGCTCGAGCTTGTCGAATTCCTTTCCCTGGGAAAACCAGAAAAGCTGCTGCGGTAGCAGGCTGGCAGGGCAGGCTTCGGCACACATGCCGCAACGAATGCAGGCCTGGGCTGGTGGAGGCAGGGGCAGTTCTCTATCGGCCGGGGCGAGAATGCAGTTGGTGGTTTTAACGACGGGCACGTCCGCTGAAGGCACGGTAAAACCCATCATTGGCCCACCCATCACCAGCCGGCTGTTTCTGTCACTGTGAAAGCCGGCCTGCTGCAGCAGGAAGCGCATTGGGGTGCCGAGCAATACTTCGAAGTTTTGTGGCTCGTCTACGCTGTCACCGGTGACGGTCGTAATACGCGAGATCAGTGGCTTGCCGCGCATAATGGCGTCGCACACCGCCGCTGCCGAGCCCACGTTCTGGCATACAATGCCCAGCTCCGAGGGCAGCCCCGCGCTGGGTACCTGTTTACCCGTGAGTATCTCTATCAGTTGTTTCTCGCCGCCTGACGGGTACTTGGTAGGGAATTCCACGACGTCGATATTGCCGTCCTGGGCGGTGGCTGCGCGCATGGCTGCCAGTGCTTCCGGTTTATTGTCTTCTATGCCAATCAATACCTGCTGCGGATTGATCAGGTGGCACAATATTCGCGCGCCGGTTGCAATATCTTGCGCGCGCTCACGCATCAGCATGTCGTCGGCAGTGATATACGGCTCACATTCAGTGCCGTTGAGAATGAGAGTGTCTATCTCCACACCGGGGCGCAGCGACAGTTTGACCGAAGTGGGAAAACCAGCGCCGCCCATGCCCGCGATGCCCGCCTGGCGGATGCGCTCCAGAAGCGCCTGCTTGTCGACACCTGTATAGTCAGCAATACCTTCGTGATCACACCATTCATCTGCGCCGTCGCAGGCAATGACAATACAGGGTGCACTGTAGCCAGAAGGATGCGCAATTAGCCGATCTTCAATAGCGCTGATGGTGCCGGACGTCGGCGCGTGAATGGGCACGCTCACTATCCCTACCGGCTCGGCAATCATTTGCCCTTTGAGCACACGCTCTCCCACCTTGACGATGGGGGCGGCCGGCGCGCCAATGTGCTGTGACAGCGGTAAAATCAGCTGCGGCGGAATGCCCGCGCTGGCAATGGGTTTGCGCACCGACTGATGCTTGTTCTCGGCGGGATGGATGCCACCATGAAAATCGAAAATCTTTCTCATGCGGCGCGGTCCGTGCTGGCATCGGTGGCGATAATGTCAGCCCGAAGGCTGATCGGATCGGGCAGTTCCCAGTGCCAGTTATTGAGGCCCGGCTGCTGTGGGATCATGTCTATGCAGTCTACAGGGCAGGGCTCCACGCAGAGATCGCAACCCGTGCACTCACTCACAATGACGGTATGCATCTGCTTGGCTGCGCCCAGAATCGCATCGACCGGGCAGGCCTGGATGCACTTGGTGCAGCCGATACACTCTGCCTCGCGAATAAAGGCCACGGAGGGCAGCTTTTCCTCGCCGTGCTCTGCATCCAGCGGAATGGGTTCCTGATCCAGCAGGTCGGCAAGCGCCAGAATGCCAGCTTCGCCTCCCGGTGGACACTTGTTGATCGTCTCACCGTTGGCGATGGCCTCTGCGTAGGGCCGGCAGCCCGGGTAGCCACACTGGCCGCATTGCGTTTGCGGCAGGATCTCATTGATCTGGTCGACAATGGGATTGCCTTCGGTCTTGAACTGTTCAGCGGCAAAGCCCAACAAGGCGCCAAATGCCGCGCCCAGACCCACCAGTGCCAGCAGCGCCGCGACAAGGGGATATTGTGCAATCAGCTCGACCATTTCTTCACACCAGCCCTGCGAAGCCCATGAATGCGAGCGAGATCAGCCCAGCGGTAATCATGCCAATGGCGGCGCCTTTGAATGGCGTGGGGACGTCAGCCACAGCCAGGCGCTCTCGCATGGCGGCAAACAATACCAGTACCAGTGAAAACCCCAGCGCCGCGCCAAAACCATAAAACAGCGATTGCATGAAGTTGTGGTCCTTGTTCAGGTTCAGCAGCGCCACGCCCAATACCGCGCAATTAGTGGTGATCAACGGCAGGTAGACACCCAGCACACGGTAAAGAAGCGGGCTGCTCTTGCGCACGACCATCTCAGTGAATTGCACTACCACAGCAATGACGAGGATGAATGAAATGGTTTTGAGGTATTCAAGGCCCAGCGGTTGCAGCAAAAAGTGGTAGGTGAGATTACTGCAGGCGGAAGCAAGGGTGAGCACGAAAGTGGTGGCCATCGACATGCCCATGGCGGTTTCCAGTTTATTGGAGACACCCATAAACGGGCACAGTCCCAGGAACTGCACCAGTACGAAGTTGTTGACCAGAATGGCGCTGATCAACAGAACGGAATAGTCTGCCAGCATGCTCGTTCTCTAACTACCCGTGCCACGGTTGGCGGCACGTTTGCGTAAAGTCGATATTCTAGCGCCTAAGCGCTGCTAAAACAGCCTGAAAAGCCATACCAATGGCGCAGCCCCGCAGGATTGTTGCCTCACTTCACCTGCATACCAGGTTGCGCGCCGCTGTGTGGCTCCAACAGGTAAAGATCGCTGCCTCCGGGGCCCGCGGCCAGTACCATGCCTTCCGATACGCCAAAACGCATTTTTCTCGGTGCCAGATTGGCGACGACAACGGTCAGTTTGCCCAGCAGGTCTTCAGGCTGGTAGGCCGATTTTATGCCGGCAAATACCTGTTTTTCGCAGTCACCCAGATCCAGGGTCAGGCGCAGAAGTTTGTCTGCACCATCGACGTGCTCTGCGCCAGTTATGGCAGCGATGCGCAGGTCGATTCTGGCAAAATCTTCAAACTCAATGGTGTCAGCGGGAGCGGGTTTGCCTGCTGCCGTTTTCCTGCTGGTGCCCGCGGTCTTTGCGGGAGGCTCAGGCGCTTCCCGGCTGGCTTCCAGCATGGCTTCAACCTGTTTCGGATCGATGCGTGTCAGCAGTGGTTGAAACGCGGCCAGCTGGTGATCACATAAAGCGCGCTCCAGCGCTGTCCAGTCCAGTGACTGATTGAGAAAGGCCTCTGCCTTTTCTGCCATCTCTGGCAGTACCGGCTTCAGGTACGTCATCAGAACGCGGAACAGGTTGATACCCACGCTGCAGACGTCGTGAACCTCGGCGTCTGCGCCATCCTGTTTTGCCAGTACCCATGGTTTCTTGCCATCAATGTACTGGTTGGCCCTGTCGGCCAGCGACACGATCTCGCGAATGGCCTTGTTGAATTCTCGCTGCTCATACAGGGTGGCAATGGCTTCGCCACTGTCTATGAAGCTTTGCACCAGCTCTGGCTCCGCGCAGCCCGAAGACAGGCGATTGTCAAAACGCTTGTTCAGGAAGCCGGCGCAGCGGCTGGCGATATTGACAATTTTGCCCACCACATCGGAATTCACGCGCTGGATGAAGTCTTCCAGGTTGAGGTCTATGTCATCGACCGATGCGCTCAGCTTCGCGGCGAAGTAGTAGCGCAGGTATTGGGCATCAAGGTGTTTCAGGTAGGTGCTGGCCTTGATGAATGTACCGCGGCTCTTGGACATTTTGGTGCCGTTCACCGTCAGGAAGCCATGGGCGTAGATCGCACTTGGCGTGCGCAGGCCGGCGCAGTGCAGCATTGCAGGCCAGAACAGGCCGTGAAAGTTGATGATGTCCTTGCCGATGAAATGGTACAGCTCAGTCTCGGATCCCGGCTGCCAGTAAGGATCAAACGGGTGTCCTGTGCGCTCACAGTAGTTCTCAAAGCTGGCGATATAGCCAATGGGTGCATCGAGCCAAACGTAGAAGTACTTGCCCGGCTCACCCGGAATCTCAAATCCGAAGTAGGGCGCATCGCGGCTGATATCCCATTCCTGCAGTCCGGCATCGGTCCATTCGCGGAGTTTGTTGGCGACTTGCGGTTGCAGCGTGTCCGAGTCCAGCCACTGTTTCAGCATGTCGGTCAGTTCCGGCAGCTTGAAAAAGAAGTGGGTGGAATCCTTGTCGATGGGTGTCGCGCCGGAGATGGCTGATACCGGGTCGATCAGATCCGTCGGGCTGTACGTTGCACCGCAGGCTTCACAGTTATCGCCATACTGGTCAGGCGTGCGGCACTTGGGGCATGTCCCTTTGATAAAACGATCGGCCAGGAACAGCTGTTTTTCGGGGTCGAAAGCCTGGGTGATTGGCCGAGAAGCGATGTAACCAGCGTCTTTGAGTCGCTGGTAAATAGTTTCACACCACCGTTGGTTCTCGGGTGAATGCGTGGTGTGGAAGTTGTCGAAGCCGATCAGAAACCCGGCGCTGTCTCGCTCATGCTCCTCGCGGATGTTGTCGATCTGTTGCTGCGGCGTGATGCCGAGTTTTTCAGCGGTGAGCATGATGGCCGTGCCATGAGCGTCATCGGCGCAGACATAGAGGCAGTCGTGTCCCCGGGATTTCTGGAACCGCACCCAGATATCCGTTTGCACCTGTTCCAACAGATGTCCAAGGTGCAACGAACCATTGGCGTAGGGCAGTGCGCTGGTCACCAGGATCTTGCGTGGGGCGGGTGCGGCCATAATAAGGGAGTGTCCGTTGGCTGAAAAAGGGCGCTACTATAGCGGTTTTGGGCGCTCTTTTCATCAGGCGCAAGGCCCGCCGGCATTGTTGAATGCCGGGCAACTCCCTATACTGGCGACCCGGCCGCGTGAGCTCGCGGCCAGTCCGTAATCTGAATGCCTGGTAGTGGTAAATCATGAACGAAATCAAGCACATTGTCGCCGTAGCCTCAGGCAAAGGTGGTGTGGGTAAATCAACCACCGCGGTCAACCTGGCGCTGGCACTGAGTCAACTGGGGCACGCTGTGGGCTTGCTGGACGCGGATATCTACGGTCCCAGCCAACAGACGATGTTGGGCGTAGCCGAAGGGACGCGGCCGGAGCAACAGGGCGGGCAATATTTGCTGCCGGTCGAAGCTCATGGGCTCAAAACTATGTCGATGGGCTATCTGGTAACGGACCGCACCCCCATGGTGTGGCGTGGCCCGATGGCCGGTGGCGCGCTGACGCAGATGCTGGAGCAAACCCTCTGGGGGCCGCTGGATTTCCTGATTATTGATATGCCCCCGGGTACGGGCGATATTCAGTTGACCCTGTCTCAAAAGGCCAGTGTTGCGGGCGCAGTGATCGTAACCACACCGCAGGATATCGCGCTGCAGGATGCACAGAAGGGTATCGAGATGTTCCGTAAGGTGGATGTTCCCATTCTCGGCATCGTGGAAAATATGGCGGTGCATATCTGCTCTGCCTGCGGCCATCAGGAACATATTTTCGGGGAACACGGCGGTGAGCGCATCGCGAAGGATTATGGTGTGCCGCTGCTTGCCAGCCTGCCGCTGGCGCTGTCGATACGAGAGCAGACTGACAGTGGATGCCCGACAGTGGCAGCCGAGCCGGATTCCGCGGTAGCGGCGCTTTACAAGAGTGCTGCACAGGCAATGTGTGCCGCCCTGGACGTTGAGGCAGGCAGTGGCGTACGGCAATTCCCGAACATAAAAATATCCGACGACTAGGGGCGATACAGCAGCGTGAGCATAAAATCAGATAAATGGATTCGCAGTATGGCGGCGCAACACGGCATGATAGAGCCGTTTGAGTCAGGGCAGGTTCGCACCGGTAGTGACGGGGACCGACTGATTTCCTATGGCACGTCCAGCTATGGTTACGACGTGCGATGTTCACGTGAATTCAAGGTGTTTACCAATATCAATTCCGCCACGGTTGACCCCAAGCGATTCGACGAGAACAGTTTTGTCGATGTGGTCAGTGACGTCTGCGTGATCCCGCCAAATTCTTTCGCCCTGGCCAGCACCGTGGAGTATTTTCGAATTCCGCGCAATGTGCTGACCATCTGCCTGGGGAAATCCACCTATGCGCGCTGCGGGATAATCGTGAATGTGACGCCACTGGAGCCCGAGTGGGAAGGTCACGTGACGCTGGAATTCTCCAACACCACGACCCTGCCTGCGAAAATCTATGCCAATGAAGGGGTAGCGCAGATGCTGTTTTTCGAATCAGATGAGGTCTGTGAGGTCAGTTACAAGGATCGTGGGGGCAAGTATCAGGGGCAGCGGGGCGTGACTTTGCCTAAAGCGTGATCGGGTCGCTGAACATGATCGGGCCGGTGAAGTAGGATCGGTCTCTATTTCAGCCACAGCTGCAGCTAGAGCTACAGCGGCGCGACCGGCTGTCCCTCTATCGTGGCGCTGGTCAGGGTAATTTCTACCGGGCTCTCATCCTCCACATGGAGGGTCTTGACCATCAGGTAGTCCCAGTCAGGCGCCAGCCAGATGTCTGACTTGCGCTCCGGATCATCGTGTATCCGGGTAAAATGCAGGCTTTTCACTGCACCCAGCGGTGTCTGAACCAACTCCTCTCCCACAAAGACCAGCGTGTAGTCTTTCACGCGTTTGCCATCGGCAATCTGCACCGCGATGTCTCCGCGTGGCGTGGGGTCATTCAACAGCCGCAGGCGCAGTTGCTCCTGCTGACTCATGCGGTCCAGTGTTTTCTGCGAGCGGGGAAGGTCATACCACTGTTCCTTGTAGAGGCTGCGCACAATCGGCGAACCCGGTGTGAAATGGACCTCACGCCGGCGGTTTATCAGCCCCGTGCCCTGGTAAACATAGGATCTGGGCACGATCCGATCGCCTTCAACGTCAAATACGCTGACCTCGTGAAATCCCACCACCATGATCTTGCCGCCATTGGTGAGGGTGTAGCTGCCGTCGGCTCCCTGTTTCAACTGCCGGGTGAGGGCCAGGTCCATACCGCGAGTCGTAGTCATGTACTGAGCGATGTAGGGTCGCAAGGTCACTGCGCTGTCGGCCGTGGAATCGGCCATAGAGGCGTTTGTCGAGCCGATCAGCAGCAGTAGCGCGGCGAATTCCCCCGCGCGTTTCGAGTGCGAATAGCTGTTTGACAGCCAGCGGCGGGTCAAGTGCCAACTGCGGGTAGCGAGCCTACAGCGTATCGGATGTGTAGATAACACCGGTCGTTGGAAGTGGATTGCCATCCAGGTGAGCTCCTTGATCTGTGAGTCGCAGGCGTCCCTGCGCGTACCATTTAACCGCCAGCGGGTAGATTATGTGTTCCAGCGCCATGACGCGCTCTGCCAGCGATTCAGGTGTGTCCGCAGCGTCTACCGCCACGCGAGCCTGCACGATGGGGGGGCCTCCATCCAACTGCGGCGTGACAAAGTGGACAGTCGCCCCGGCCTCGGCATCGCCAGCCTCAAGTGCACGGCGATGGGTATGCAGCCCCGGGTACTTGGGCAGCAGCGATGGATGAATGTTCAACAGGCGTCCCGCAAAGGCGCTGGTAAATACAGGAGTCAGAATACGCATGAAGCCGGCCAGGACAACGAGATCCGGTGTGCAGCGGTTCAGGTCGGCGACCACTGCTGCGTCGAACGCTTCACGCTCCTTGAACTTCCGATGATCAATGCAGCTTGTCTCGATGCCTGCCGCCGCCGCGGTAAGTAAGCCCCTGGCCTGTGGGTTGTTGCTGAGCACCGTGCAGACAGTACCGTTGATATCGCCGGCTGCACATCCTTGCATGATGGCTTCCATGTTGGAGCCTCGCCCCGAGATCAGGACGGCAATGCGGGTTGCCTGCGGTCGGCTCACGGCACCAGATCAACGCTATTGTTGCCAGCGGTGATTGAGCCTATCTGCCACGCCGTCAGTTGTGCGGTGTGCAGCACTTGCAACGCCTCGTCCATATGCTGCTCCGCGACGCAGATCACCATGCCAACGCCGCAGTTGAAGGTGCGATACATTTCACGGCTGTCGACGTTGCCGTGTTCCTGCAGCCACTTGAAAACGTCGGGCCACTGCCAGCTGGTAGTATCAATAGCCGCGTTGCAGTTCTGCGGCAGCACGCGTGGCAGGTTTTCCAGCAGACCACCACCGGTAATATGCGACAAGGCTTTAACCGGCAGGGCTTTAAACAATTCCAGCAAAGGCTTTACGTAGATAGTGGTGGGCTCCAGGAGAGCTTTGCCCAGCGTTCGATCGCCCAGAGGCTGCTGCAGATCGGCATTGCTGACTTCCAGAATCTTGCGGATCAATGAATAACCATTGGAGTGAGGGCCGCTGCTGCCGATACCGATCAGCACGTCACCCTGGGCCACCGTGCTGCCATCAATGATGTCGTCTTTCTCCACCACGCCGACACAGAATCCGGCAAGGTCATAGTCATCGCCGTCATACATACCGGGCATTTCGGCCGTCTCGCCACCGACCAGGGCGCATCCGGCCAGTTCGCAGCCGGCGCCAATGCCTTCCACTACGGCGGCAGCAGTTTCGACGTTCAGAGCGCCAGTTGCGTAGTAATCCAGGAAAAACAGTGGTTCAGCGCCGGCCACAACCAGATCGTTGACGCACATGGCAACCAGATCGATACCGATCGAGTCGTGAATGCCCATATCCATCGCCAGGCGCAATTTGGTGCCAACGCCATCAGTACCCGAGACCAGCACGGGTTGGCGGTAACCGGCGGGGATTTCACACAGTGCGCCAAAGCCGCCCAGTCCGCCCATCACTTCGGGCCGTGCGGTGCGCCTGGAAACGCCCTTGATACGTTCTACCAGTGCATTGCCCGCGTCGATATTAACGCCAGCGTCTTTATAGCTCAGTGGTGTCTGCCCGTCAGTTTCGCTCATGAAATACTGTATCCGCTCGATGATTGGAGGTGGCCTGCTGTGCCGCAGGGGCAGCATTTTATCCTGCCTCGAGGTTCAGCGCACATCTGTTTTGCCGCTCAGAGACCTGCCTTGGCAGAATTACCACAGTTGACACTATCTGGCGTTACCCCGCGGGATACCGGCGCTGCTACAATGCGCACCTGGACAAGGCTGTGCGGAAATAGTGTGGTTGTGCTGATGCTGAAAAAATTGTGGGTTAACCGTGTCTTGAGTGTGGCCTCTGCCTTGCTGTTGGTCTTGCTGAGCTCGCAGTCGCGGGCGGAAGTGGTAGAGGACCTCTACTCAGGGTTGGTGCCGGTAGCCGATCGCTCAGCGGCTGCACTGCAGCAGGCAGCGCGTGATGCGCTGGAACAGGTGCTGGTAAAGGTCTCTGGCACCAGCGAATTACTGGAAGATGAAGGCATTCAGGAAGCGCTGGCGGACGCGCGTTCACAGGTGCAGCAGTACGCCTACGCGCGCGAACAGGATCTTCTGGGCCGCGATAGGGTGCGCATCGAGTTTGACGACGCCTACGTGACGCGCCTGGTGGCGAATGCCGGTGCAGCGCTGTGGACGGCGAATCGGCCACTGGTGCTGGTGTGGCTGGTGATGGAAGACGGCGCAGATCGCTATTTTGTCAATCCTGAGACAGAACCAGAGTTGAGCAAACAGCTTTTGGCGGAGTTCAATCGACGTGGCGTGCCAGTGCGTTTGCCGCTATTCGATCTTGCTGACACCGCCTCCCTCGACACCGCAGATGCCTGGCAGTTGCGCGGTGCGCCGGTGTTGGCGGCATCGGAACGCTATGGAGTGGAGCATGTATTGGCGGGCAGAGTGGCTCTATTATCAGCTGGCACCGCGACGGGTGACTGGAGTTACTGGTTTGGCGAAGATCGCAGTGATCGCGCTGTCAGCAGCGACGATGCCACTCAATTCATGCGTGATGGCGTCGACCTGGTGGCAGAAAGCCTGGCGCGGCGCTATGCGGTGGCGCTTTCTGGCACAGCGTCCGGCAGCCTGGCAATGTCCGTGACCGGCGTAAACAGTTACGCTGACTATGCAACGATCATCGCCTGGCTCGAAAGCCTGGAATTGATCGATCATGCCAACGTCGAGGCAATCAACGGCGACAGCCTGGATTTACGCCTCATGACGCGCGCCGACGCTGCCCAATTGGGTAAGGTGATTGAACTCGAACCGCGTCTGCAGCCGCTTGCCACTGTTGTGGGTGCCGCTCCCCTGAGTTACCAGTGGGCCAATTGAACAGCGCGCCCGGGCAACTGTCGCTGGCTGTGCAGCTGCGCGATGACGCCACGCTGGATAATTTCCTGCCAACGCCGGCGTTGCAACCGCTGGTGAAGGCGCTGAGTGAACAGTCGTGTGCGGCGGGAGAGTCGGTGATTTTTGTATACGGCCCACCGGGTTCCGGGAAGTCACACTTATTGCAGGCCAGCTGTCACCTTGTCCCGGATGCGCAGTATCTGCCGTTGGCCGATTTGAGCGCCTATTCGCCTGATGATGTACTGCAGTCGCTGGAGACTCGCGGCAGATTGTGCATTGATGATATCGATGCGGTGCTGGGGCAGCCGGACTGGGAAAATGCGCTGTTTCACCTGTATAACCGCGCGCGTGATCGTGGCTGTAATTTGCTGTTATCGGCAGCAGCGGCGCCGCGTGCACTGGACGTTGATCTGGATGACCTGCGTTCACGATTAGCCTGGGGCCTGGTTTTCCAGCTGCCCGCGCCGGATGATGCGCGCCGTGCCGCTATTTTGCGTTTTCGCGCTGCCCGGCGTGGCCTTGAGCTGCCTCAGGATGTTGCAAGCTATATCGTGCACCGCGCCCCAAGGGGCATGTATGACTTGCTGGAGGTGCTCAGTGTGCTGGATCTGGCATCCTTGCGCGAGCAGCGCGCCCTGTCTATTCCGTTCATCAAGCGTATTTTGGGGTGGTAGTGCAGCGGCGAAGGTTTTATTTTAATCGGCAGGTTTGAAGAGTTGGTAAAAAAGCCTAGTATTATCACCAGTTTTCCCGGGTGAAAGCGCTGGCATTGGGTGCTACGCTTTGTTCACGTTTCGCGTAATGTTAAATGGAGTTTCCACTACAATGAAAAACAATCTGATTTCTGCTGCAGCCGTTGCTGCGTTCACTCTGGCCGGGGTCTCTGCGCCAGCCTCGGCCGAGATACCCATTACCCTGAACGCGGGTTATGGCTACTGGTATTTTGACGAGGATCGCCAGGACGGTGCTGGCAATGAGTTGGACCAGGGCTCCACTCCGTGGGCGGGCCTGGAGTACGCCTTCAACGACAACTGGGCGGCTGAAATCCTTTACGCAGAGGGCGATACCAGCTTTGAGGGTGGCGGTGTCGATGCCGACGTAACCACCTGGCAGTTGGGGATGTTGTACTACGGCGGCAGCTATATCGGTGAAGCCAACCGTATTCGCCCCTATCTGGCCTTTGGCGCCGGCGAAATCGACATCGATGCAGGTGCTTTCGATACCGTTGAAACAACGCTGAACGCGGGCGGCGGTATCCGCTATATGTTGACCAAGCGTCTGGGTTTGCGCCTTGAAGCGCGTGCGCTGTACAGCCTTGATGAAAGTAACGTTGATGCCCTGGTGAGCGCTGGCCTGAATTTCTACATGGGTAAAGTGGATCCCGATCCTGTGCCCGTTGTTGCCGCCGCTCCCATGGATTCGGACGGTGATGGCGTGATGGACGATCGTGATCGCTGCCCCGGCACAGAAGCTGGCGTGCGTGTTGACGTAGACGGCTGCCCATTGCCTGTCGCGCGTGTGGCGTCGGTCAAGCTGAAAGTGAACTTCGGTTTCGATTCTACCGTGGTGCAGGAACAGTACTTTGACGATCTTGAAGAGCTTGCGGTGTTCCTGAAGCGCTTTGAAGACCTGCAGGTTGATGTTGAAGGCCACACCGATAGCGTTGGCCCCGAAAGTTATAACCAGCAGTTATCACAGCGTCGTGCACAAGCGGTTGTCGACCTGCTGGTGAACCAGCACGGTATTGCTGCACAGCGCCTGGAAGCGAAAGGCTACGGCGAATCACAGCCGGTTGCCAGCAACGATACTGCCGAAGGCCGTGCAGAAAACCGTCGCGTCATGGCGACACTGGAAGTTGAATACGAAGACTAGACGCTATTCAAGCCGGAAGCTGTCTGCGTCCAGATAGCTGGGGAAACCCTCCCGGTAGTGTTGTAAAGCGGCGCCGTCCAGGACAACCCTGGCGGCGCCGTTTTTTGTTTCCAGATCGGCAACGAGCTGCCCGTCCGCGGCGATCGCCAGGCTGTCACCGCTGTAATTTATCCCTTTGGCGTCCGCACCCACGCGGTTCACGCCCACCACACAGGCCTGGTTTTCAATCGCTCGCGCGATCAGCAGCTGGCGCCAGTGCATGCGGCGCACCGCGGGCCAGTTGGCCACATAGAGCATCAGGTCGTAATCGTCTCGGTTGCGGCTGAATACTGGAAAGCGCAGGTCGTAGCAGACCTGCAGATTGATACGCCATTCTCGCCACGCGACAATGACCCGATCCTTGCCTGCGCTGTAGCGTTTGTGCTCCCCTGCCATGCGGAACAGGTGCCGCTTGTCGTAATGCTGCATACCCTGCGGTGTGGCGAACAGCATGCGGTTATAGACGCTGCCCCCGTCATTGACCGCGATACTGCCGCAGATCGCGCAGTCATATCGGGCCGCCAGGGACAACATCCATTGTTGCGTATCGCCCCCCGGGGCCTCGGCATTTTCCAGCGCGTTCATTGAAAACCCGGTGGTGAACATTTCTGGCAGGACGATCAGGTCAGATGGGGTGGTCTGCTCAGCCAGCAGTTGCGCGATATGCTCGCGATTGTCCCGGGGTTGCTCCCAGGCGAGTTCACATTGCACCATTAATACGCTTAGATCTTGCATAGTATCTCCGCGGCCTCGAGCAGCACCTCGTCTCTTTTGGCGAAACAAAAGCGCAGAAATCGCAGCTCAGGTGGTTGATGGTAAAAGACAGATACGGGGATAGACGCAACACCGAAGCTGGCTGTCCAGTCCTTGGCAACCTGAGTGTCTGGATCCTCGCTGACCTGGCTGTAATCCAGCAGTTGAAAGTAAGTCCCCGCGCTGGGTTTAGCGACAAAGCGCGAGGTCTTTAGGGCCGTGCAAAAGATATCCCGCTTGCGCTGGTAGAAAGCTGCCAGGGTGGCAGGAAAGGACGGGTCTTCACGCATGAAATCGGCGACCGCCAACTGCACCGGCGTCACTGCCACGAATGACACAAACTGGTGCACTTTGCGCAGCTCCTGTGTCAATGCGGGCGGAGCCACGCAGTACCCGGTTTTCCAGCCGGTCACGCTGAACGTCTTACCAAAAGAGAACATCGCAAAGCTGCGCTCGCGCAGGCCGGGTAACTGCAGCACACTTTGGTGCTGCTCGCCGTCGAACACCAGGTGCTCATATACCTCGTCACTGATCACCAGCAGATCGTGTCGCTGTGCGATGTCCTGCAGCTGCAGGAGATCGCCGTAGCCCAGGGTGCTGCCACTGGGGTTGTGCGGTGAGTTGATAATGATCAGGCGTGTGCGAGAGGTAACGGCTTGCTCGATAGCCGACCAGTCAGGGGCAAAATCGGGTAGCGACAGGGGAACGCGCACTGCGCTTCCCCCAGCCAGCGCGATGGCGGGTGCGTAGCTGTCATAACTGGGATCCAGCAGAATGACTTCGTCGCCTGGATGCACGCAAGCGGTGATGGCGCAGTACAAGCCCTCGGTGGCGCCAGGCACAACCGTGATTTCGGTGTCGGGGTGACAGCTTACATCGCGGTGCAGTTGCAGTTGGGCGGCGATTTGCTCGCGCAACGCCATAACGCCAGCCATCGGCGCATACTGGTTGTGACCGTCGCGCACATGCCTGGCCATGGCTTCACGCAGTGCCTCGGGTGCGTCAAAATCGGGGAAACCCTGTGACAGGTTGATTGCGTCGTGGCGGGCAGCCAGCGCTGACATCGTGGTGAAAATTGTGGTGCCGACATCGGGCAGTTTACTGATCAGTCGCATGTCGTATTTCTCACGGAGCCGCTGTCTCGTTGGGCGCGAGGCGCAGATAGCGGCGCAGGTAGTGTACCGCCAGATAGAGCGGACCGGTATCGAGCAGCGCCACCGTCGCCTTGAACAGGTAGTTGCTGCCAATCAATACCAGCAGCATCTGGAAAGCAATTTCCCCGCGCAGGAAGGCGGCACCAAAGGTCACGCTGATCACCATAATGGAATCCACCATCTGGCTCATGAGAGTGCTGAAGTTGTTCCTGATCCAAAGGTGTTTGCCGCGTGTGACACGCTTCCAGAAATGAAACAGCTGCACGTCACAATACTGAGCCGCAACATAGGCCAGCATGGAAGCGAAAACGGCGCCCGAGGTGGTGGCGTAGATGAGTTGATAGAGGCCGATGCTCTGCTCGACGATGTCGCCATTGGGCAGCGCCACTGGCGCAGCCAGCTGCAGAATCTGCCACGGCGGCATTTGCTCCGTCGGTACCGCGGGTATGGAGTTTCCCAGCAGCAGGACAAACAGGATAAAGAAGTTAAGCCCCAGCCCTACGGTCACCAGAAAGTTGGCGCGCGCCTTGCCGTAGAGCTCGCAGATCAGGTCAGTGCACAAAAAGGTAAGAGGGTAGGGTAGTACGCCCACTGCCAGGGCCATCGGTCCAAGCTGCACGAACCGTGTAATGCCGATCACGTTCAGCAGTGTCATCGCACACAGGAAAATACCAGCAAGGATCAGAAATGTGCGCTCCCGGCGCTCTCGCAGGGCTGATTCTGTCAGCACCCGTCAGGCCTCTTTCTGGCCAAGGTTGGCGTGCAGTACGGCGCCATTTATGACTGGATTGTGGTGAGACCAGCGAATCAGTTCTGCAATCTCGGCGGGGTCAATCAAACGGTCGAAGCTATTCAGTGACGCAATGGTCTGCCGCAGCTGCGCGTCGTCACCAAGGTGTGTGCGCAGCATCTCGGTATCGGTAAAGCCCGGGCATATCAGAGCCGTGTGCACGCCGCTGCCCATCAGGTCCTGGCAGGTGGCGCGCATCATTCCCAGCTGGGCATGCTTGCTGACGACGTAGCTGAATGAGCCGGGTACGGCTTTTTCTGACAGGGTTGATCCCACGTACAGCACGCTCGACGTAGCAGGCAGCGGTAGCAGCAGGTTGTTGAGGCTGTTGATAGCCACCACGTTGGTTTCCAGTACCTGTCGCAAGGAGTCGCTGTCACAGTCTACGGTGCTGTCCTTGAGCATCTGACTGGCGTTGTGCACCAGCGCGACGCTGATGCAGCCAGAGATGGTGCTGCGCAACTCGTTGCATGCGCTTGCGATAGATTCAGGTGATGACAGGTCGCAATGCAGGTTGTTAACCCCCTCCAGTGGGCACGGGCGTCGGGATAAATTGAATACGCTGAACCCTTCTGCCAGAAATGCCGCGGCGGTCGCATGGCCAATGCCAACGCTGGCCCCGGTAATGATTGCTGCTTTCATGATGTGATCCTGTTGATGGTTTGTCCGTTAGTCCTGGTTCCCGGACACCGCATGGCGCGGTTGGGAAGACTAGCGTGTCGGTGGCGCCTGCTTGGTACGCAATGAGTCGAGTACCTGATCATACCGGGATTGATCTGATCCGTTGCTGACATCGTAAATTCATGCCAGTTGCGCTGCAAGTGGGCAGGCGTGACAATAGCGGACAAACAATACCTGCAGGCTTTTTATGGAACAACTGACGACGCTGTATATCGACAAGGAAAGCCATAAGTTTTCGGCTGCACACTACACGATTTTTTCCGCCAGTGAGCGTGAGCGTCTGCATGGACACAATTATTCAGTGTCCGCCCGCATTGTTGCGCCGATGGGCGATAACGGTTTCGCTGCTGATTACAACGTCTATAAAACGCGCATTGCGCAACTGTGTGACGCGCTGGATGAATATATGATTCTTGCAGGTAACTCGCCCTACCAGACTGTTGAAGAGGCGGGAGAGTGTTATCGCGTTACGTTCGCTGGTCAGGAAATGCTCTTTTTACAATCCGATACGCAGGTGTTGCCGATTCGTAACGCGACGGTAGAGGAATTTTCTGCGCTGTTGCTGGATCGCCTTATCGCAGCCTCGGCAGGTGAGGATCTGCGCGAGGTTGAGCTTTGCATCGCCTCAGGGCCGGGGCAGAAGGGCTGCTCAATCTGGTCTGCCTGAGCCTGCTGCCTGAAAGAGAGTCGTTAAGCACAAATTATCGGCTGATGATTGGCTCGCGCTGCTATATCAAGCCGCGATGCCACTGTGTCGCAGCAGGGAATCTATTTCGGGTTCCCTGCCGCGAAAAGCAACGAAAAGTGCCATGGCGTCCTCTGATCCGCCGGTCTCCAGTATGTGTCGGCGAAAGTCTGCGCCGGTCTCCGCATTGAAAATACCTTCTTCTTCGAACCGCGAAAAGGCATCTGCAGACAGGACTTCAGCCCATTTGTAGCTGTAGTAACCCGCCGCATAGCCGCCGGCAAATATGTGTGAAAAGCTATTCTGGAAGCGGTTGAAAGACGGTGGCTGAAAAACGGCAACAGCCGATCGCACTTCGTCCAGCAGCCGTTGCACCTGTGCCTCATCACCGCCTGTCCATTGTGCATGCAGGCGAAAATCAAACAGCGCGAATTCGAGCTGTCGCATCATCTGCATGGCGGACTGGAAGTTTCTTGCGGCCAGCAGCTTCTCCAGCAGGTCAGTCGGTAATGGCTCGTCCGTCTGATAGTGGCCTGAAATCAGTGCCAGCGCTTCGGGTTCCCAACACCAGTTTTCAAGAAACTGACTGGGCAGCTCTACCGCATCCCACGCCACACCATTGATGCCAGAGACGGCCGCCACGGATTGTTGCGTCAGCATGTGGTGCAGGCCGTGCCCGAATTCGTGAAACAGGGTAGTAAGCTCGTTGTGGCTCAGCAGTGCCGGCGTATCGCCTACCGGAGGCGTAAAGTTGCATACCAGGTACGCCACAGGAATCTGTAGTCCCGCGCCAGTATCCCGGCGCACCCTGCAGTCACCCATCCATGCCCCGCCCTTTTTATCGGCGCGCGCATACAGGTCCAGGTAGAAGCGGGCGATCGCTTCTTTGTCCTGGCGGATTTCAAACAGTCGCGCATCGTCGTGGTGCTTGTCGAAGTCGATGATTTCGATGACCTCAATGCCATACAGGCGCTGCACGACATCGAATAAGCCACTAAGCACGCGGTTGATGGGCAGGTAGGGTCTTATGTCTTCCTGAGACACTGCGTAGCGCTGTTGCCGCAGCTTTTCGCTGTAGTAGCTGACATCCCAGGCGTTGAGTGAGGTAATGCCAAATGTCTGCTGCGCAAATGCCTGCAACTCCTGCCTGTCCTGCAATGCCTGCGGCCGGGACTTCAGGCCCAGCGCATCGAGGAACTCAATGACCTGCTCGGGTGTATCGGCCATTTTTGTGGCCAGCGACAACTGCGCATAGTTGTCGAACCCCAGCAGACGTGCCAGTTCCAGCCGTAAATCCAGTATCTCCCGGATGATATCTGCATTGTCCCATTGGCCCGCGTTTGGCCCCTGGTCTGAGGCGCGGGTGCTGGTCGCGGTGTAGACTTCCCGGCGCAATTCTGCGTTGTCGCAATAGGTTAATACCGGAAAGTAGGAAGGAAATTCCAGATTGATCAGGTAGCCGTCTTTGCCCGCCTGTTCCGCTGCCTGTCGCGCGCTGGCCAGCGCTGTTTCGGGCAGCCCGGTCAGTTCCTCAAGGCTGGCCTCACGGCTCCAGGCGTTGGTTGCGTCGAGTACATTGTCGCCGAAGCGACTGCCCAGTTCCGATAGACGCTGGCGCAGTTCCTTGTAGCGTTGTTTTTGTTCTGCTGGTAAAGAGACGCCGGCGAGACGGAAATCACGCAGCGCGTTGTTGATGGCCTTGCGTTGTGCCGTCGTTAATGTGCTGAACACCTCTGCGCCGGCAATCTGCTGGTAAGCAGCATACAGGTCTTCGTGCTGGCCCATCCACGTGGAGTAATCGGATAGCAATGGCAGGCATGCGTTATAGGCCTCGCGCATGGCGTCGCTGTTACAAACGCTGTTCAAGTGCGAAACGGGCGACCAGGCGCGGGATAGCGAATCATCCAGCTCCTCAATGGGCGACAACAGGTTGTCCCAGGTGTAGTGCATGTTCGTGTCCAGCAATTCCCGCACAGCGAGCTTGTTCTGTTCGATCATCTGGGTGATCGCGGGAACAACATGCTCCGCGCGGATGCGAGAAAAGGGCGGTAGTGAGTGTGTTTCCAGTAGAGGGTTGGACATGGTCAATACTCCATCAAATAGACTGGGAAGCGTTCTCCGGGGTGTTCCAGCGCGCGGCGGTGACAGGCCCGCAAGGGCGGTGATACGGCAATAATGTGTAGTCTGGGTTTATTCGCTGTCTTTCTTTTTCATCAGCGGTGCAAAGCCGTCGTTGGAAACTGTTTTACGCTTGCCAGCATCCTGCGGTTTACCCCGTTGTTTCTGGTTGCGATGTCGGCTCTTGCTCTTTGCTGATGCATCCTTGCTGCGTTTCTTTTTGCTGCCGGCGGCTTTGCCCGACGCTTTCAGTTTTTTCGGGCCACTGTAGCGGGCCTTGAGACCGGCCAGGCTGCGACGTTCGAATTGCAATTTGAGATAGCGCTCAATACTGACCATCAGGTTCCATTCCGTGGCGCTGATCAGTGAGACTGCCAGACCGCTGGCCCCGGCTCGTCCTGTGCGGCCTGTGCGATGCAGGTAGTCCTCGCCGCTGTGTGGCAGATCAAAATTCACGACCAGCTCGATCTCGTTGATATCCAGTCCTCGTGCGGCAACGTCGCTGGCGCATAATACGTCGATTTTGCCATCGCTGAGTTGCGTCACAACGTGCTTGCGCTCCTCGGTACTCATGTCACCGTGCAGGCAACCGCAGCGCAACTTGTGGTACTTCAGCAGGCCAGCCAGCCTGACAGCAGTCACTCGCTTGTTGGCGAATACCAGGGCTCGCCGGTAGCCACCCTGCTGCAGCAGGGCGGCCAGCAGCTTATCCTTGTGCTCGTTGCTGTCTGCAAGAATCGCCTGGTGATGGATGGTGCTGTGCGGCTGGCGTACCTCGCCGATCGCCACAGTGTGCGGTTCGCACTTCAGCTCGGCAGCCACGGCGCCCAGCCCGCGATGCTTCAGCGTCGCAGAAAGCAGCAGCACCTGACGTTGCTGGCGACAGTAACCCGCTATTTTCAACACGTCCTCGCGAAAGCCCATATCCAGCATCCGGTCGGCTTCATCCAGCACCAGTACCTGCAGTGAACGCAGGTCAGCGCTGCCGCGTTCGCAGTGCTCCAACAGACGACCGGGCGTGGCAACGATGATCTCCGGGTTCTTGCGTAACAGCGCTTTCTGGTACTTGAAGTCAGCTCCGCCGGTGATGGCTTGCGCATCCAGGGGCGATTTGCCCATCAGCGCGCGGCATTGCTTGACCACCTGGCGTGCGAGCTCGCGAGTCGGTACCAGTACCAGGGCGAGAGTGCCGCCGCGCTGCGCATTGTCATTCTGGAGCAGGCGCTGGGCGATTGGCAGGAGATAGGCCAGTGTTTTGCCGCTGCCTGTTTCAGCGCTGATGCGCAGGTCCAGCCCCTTGAGCGCCTGCGGTATCACCGCTGCCTGCACCGCATTGGGCGCCTCAATCTCCATATCTTCCAGCCCCAGCAGTAACCTGCGGTCAAGCTGCATATCCTGGAACACGGGTGGTATCTCCGCTGGGTCTGTGGGCTGATTCAACATGGCGCAATAGTAACTGAATCTGCTGCTCATGTGGGGGCAAGTTTCACGCGCGGCGGCGCATTGCACACTCTCGGGCAGGTGGTGCACACTGTGGTCTCTTTTGAACGGGCACGCCCCGCAAACGTGGAGATGAGAGCAATGATGGTAAAGGCAGTGAGAGTCCATACGGCCGGTGGTCCAGACGCGATGCAGCTGGATGAGGTGGAAATTTCGGCACCGGGGCCCGGGATGGTGACCGTGCGCAACAAAGCCATTGGCCTCAATTACATTGATACCTATCACCGCAGCGGCCTCTATCCGCTGCCCTTACCTACCGGAATCGGCCTGGAAGCGGCCGGTGTCGTGGAGGCAGTTGGCGAGGGAGTAGATGTCGCTGTTGGGGATAGAGTGGCCTATTGCTCGGCGGGCTTTGGCTCCTATTCCGAGGCCATTAACCTGCCGGCGGCGCGTTTGGTGAGAGTGCCTGATGGCATTGATTTTGAGCAGGCCGCTGCCGTATTGCTCAAAGGACAGACAGCCGAGTATTTGTTGCAGCGCACCTATGCTTTGCAGGCAGGAGAAACCTGTCTGTTCCATGCAGCCGCCGGCGGTGTTGGTCTGGTGTTTGGCCAGTGGGCCAGCAGTCTGGGAGCGACTGTCATCGGCACCGTCGGGTCTGAAGCCAAGGCGGAGATCGCCAGTGCCCACGGCTATCAGCACGTCATCAATTACAGTACAGAGAATGTCGCTGAGCGGGTGGCGGAGATTACCGGGGGCAAGAAACTTCCGGTGGTATTCGATGGCGTGGGTCTGGACACGTTTGAGGCCTCTCTGGATTGCCTGCAGCCCAGGGGTCTGATGGTCAGTTTTGGTAACGCATCGGGCCCGCCCAGGCCGCTCGACCTGCAACTGCTGTCGGCAAAGGGCTCGCTGTTCATTACCCGGCCAACGTTGTTTACTTACACCGCCTCTACTGAAGAGCTGCGAAAGTCGGCTGACGACCTGTTTGCGCGCGTCCTGAGTGGTGACATCCGCGTAGAGATCAACCAGCGGTATCCGCTGGCGCAGATTCAGCAGGCTCATCGTGATCTCGAAGCGCGCAAGACGACGGGCTCCAGCGTGATTCTGCCCTAGTGCTCACGTCAGCTCAGTGGGTGCAGCCGGTGTTGCTGCGCGGTGAATCGGTGCGGCTCGAACCGCTACATCAATCACACGCGCAGGGGCTCTACAATCGCGGCCGCGAGGCGGCCGACTGGGCCTTTATGCCGCGCGCCTGTTTTGTTGACCTGGCCGATACCCGGCAGTGGATTGATGAAGCGCTGGAGAGCGCAGGGCAAGTCAGCTTTGCGATCGTACAGACGCATAAAGACAAGGTGCTAGGGAGCACGCGGTACCTGAATATCCGGCCGGAGCATCGCAGTGTCGAGATTGGCTGGACCTGGCTGGGGCAGGAGTCCCAGCGCACCGGGGTGAATACGCAGGTTAAACGGCTGCTGCTCAAACATGCCTTTGAACGGCTGGGCTGTGTGCGAGTGGAATTCAAAACGGACGCTCGCAACCTGCGTTCCCAGGCCGCGCTGGCGCGTATCGGTGCGGTGAAAGAAGGCACACTGCGCAATCATATGATCGTGCAAAACGACTTCCTGCGCGATTCTGTGTATTTCAGTGTGATTGCCCGGGAGTGGCCCCAGGTGGAGAAGCGCCTGGACGCATTACTCCACCGTTAGCGCAGGAAGCCTAACTGACGGTTGTCTGCACGGTTTCGTTGTCGCTGAAACGGCCGGCAAACAGCGGTGATGAAAGGTATCGCTCACCTGAGTCGGGCAGAATTGCCACGATCATCTTGCCCTCGTTACCCGGCTGTTGTGATACCCGGTGCGCAGCAGCCATGGCGGCCCCGCATGATACGCCCGCCAGAATACCTTCCTTTTGCATTAGTCGGTGAGCCCACTCCATGGCCTCCTCGCTGGAGACCTGCTCGACCTGGTCAACAAGACTGATATCCAGATTTTTAGGGACAAAGCCGGCCCCGATTCCCTGGATCTTGTGAGGTGCATGAGTGGGTTCCTCGCCGGCCCTGGTCGCTGTAATCATGGTGCTGGAGTCGGGTTCCACTGCGACCGTCTGGATGGCTTTGCCCTGTGTGTTCTTGATATAGCGGGAAATACCGGTAAGGGTACCGCCAGTGCCGACTCCGGAGATCAGGATATCGATTGCGCCGTCCGTATCACGCCAGATCTCAGGCCCTGTGGTACTTTCATGGATCGCAGGATTCGCCGGGTTCTCAAACTGGTGCGGTCCCCAATACTTGTCGGGGTCTGACGCAATCAGCTGTTCGGCTTTTTCGATGGCGGCAGGAATGCCCTTGGCGCCATCAGTGAGAATAACCTCGGCGCCCAGCCCCTTCATCAGCATACGGCGCTCCAGGCTCATGGTGTTGGGCATAGTCAGTACACAGCCATAGCCACGCGCCGCTGCCACGAAAGCCAGGGCAATACCCGTGTTGCCGCTGGTGGGTTCGACAATGGTCATGCCGGGTTTCAGGCTGCCGTCCTGTTCGGCGGCCATGACCATGCTGGTGCCAATCCTGCATTTGACCGACATGGCCGGATTGCGGTTCTCCAGTTTGACGTAGATATTGCCGTCGCTGATGTGATTGATCTTGACGAGTGGAGTACCCCCAATGGTCTGCGCGTTGTCCTCGAAGATCTTGGTCATGATGAAATACCTCTTTGGGTGGTGGCCGTTACTGTGATGTCGAGCTGACAATATAGAGGGGGGCTAATAATCTGTCCATGCCCGCAGCGCGTCACTTTATGTGGCTGTGTACAGGGGGATGATGTGGTGGTGTAAAGGGAAATGGTTCGATCTGTATTTATTTTGTGATCCGAAGGGAACCCGGCGAGCGTATCTTTGTCATAGCTTACAGCGGCAGGGTTACCATCGGCGCAAGTCAGCGATGGAAGTGGTAATTCCAGTCAGAGTACGAAATTCCATCCAGGTCCTTTTTCCCCCTCGAGAGGGTACTCTCGGTCAACCGGTCTCTATAGGCCGGTTTTTTTTGCCTGCTATTTCTCTTGTTCAACCGGCAGCGACTGTCCCGTTGCGGCGACGAGGCTGGCCAGAGTCTGTGGTCCCACCAGTGTCGCATCGAGTTTACCCTGTGGATTGATAATCAGTGTGGTGGGCAGCACACGAGGGCGGTCGATATTAAACAGGTAGGCGGGGTCTTCTGGCAGCGTGACGAATGCGACGTTCAGGGTTTCAAGCTGCTCTTGCAACTCCAGGCCAGCGGCACCGTCGTAGTTCACGCCCAGCACCGTTACATTGTCGAATTTTGCATCCAGGGCGTTTAATTCAGGTATTTCCTTGATGCAGGGTTTGCACCATTGCGCCCAGTAGTTGATAACCACCCATTGCCCCTGTAATGGCTTCAGTATTGAGACCGCACTCGCGGGTGGCTGTGCATCGCAGCCGGCGAGGGACAACATCAACAGCACAGCGGCTGCAGCAGTGGCAGGTTTTCTTTTCATCCCGAGAATACCTCGACCAGGGTAGGGTTCATCAATGCGCGCTGTTCCTGGCGCTGTTCACGCAGCAGCCTGTAGGCGTTTTCCTGCCATGGCAGCGGTGCAACGATATCTCCTGACTCCAGTGGTTGCTCATCATTGACCCATTCCTTGAGTTCCCAGAAATGAATGCCATGCAGGTCGCGGCTCAGCAGGTAGTGCCCTCGGTCATTTTGCGTAATCAGTTTCTTCTCCATGAAAATATCGCGCAGCTTGCGCCAGGTTTCGCTGTCCAGGCCGCGTACCACCCGGTGTTTGTTGTTGAGGAGCTCGATCTCCCTGAGGGTTTGTCCTTTCTGCTGCTTTTGCCAGAACAGGTAGAGTAAATCCATTGCCTTGAGCACCAGAGGTCGGGTGGCCTGATCTTCATTTTGGTAAGAGGACAGGCTGTGTACCAGTAATCCGCCCATCAGTACGATATTCCAGGATAAATAGATCCACAGCAGGAACAAGGGCACCGCGGCAAAGGCTCCATAGATAAAGGTATAGCTGGAACCGACGACCAGGTCAGTGAACAGGCCGCGCGCAAGGTGAAAAGCGACCGCGGCAATGAAGCCGCCGATCAGGCAATGCTTGAACGGAACGCGGCAGTTGGGCACAGCGACGTAGACCAGGCTGAAGCCAGCGGTACTCAGCAGCAGCGGCGTCGTCGACAGAAAGAATGCCTTGGCGCCAATGACATCATAGGCATCCAGTGTGTGTGCGAACGATGAAAGATACGTGCTGATACCCAGCGCCAAACCGATAGTGACCGGCGCCAGGCTCAATACGGCCCAGTACAACATGAAGCTGGAGACGGCGCTGCGGTTTTCCCTGGCGCGCCAGATCATGTTGAAGGCCTTCTCGATGTTGCGAAGCATAAGCACCGCGGTCACCACCAGGAAAACAATACCGGCGCCGGTCAGGTTTTTGGCCTGTTGCGAAAAGTCGTTCAGGTATTGTTCAATCTCAGAGCTGGTATCAGGCATCAGGTGCTCAAACAGAAAGCCCTGCATCTTCAGCTCCAGCCCCTGAAAGGCCGGTATGGCCGATGCCATGGTGTACAGTACGGTCAGCAGCGGCACCAGGGCAAACAGGCTCATATAGGTTAGCGCAGCCGCTGTTTCAGAGCACCGATCCTGACTGAAACGCGATGCCACATAACGCAGGCGACGCCAGCCCTCGTACAGGTATTTGAGTAAACGATCCATGGCGGCATTATGGCATGAATCCCGTCCTGTCAGCACGCTGGCCGTGCCACAAAAACGCTGATGCCGCGCCCGGGCCCGCACAGTTTTGCTATACTGGCGCGTCCTTGAATTACGAGCTGGAGTTAGCCGTGTCCGATGTCACCATTTATCACAATCCGCGCTGTTCCAAATCGCGTAGTACCCTTGAACTGATCAAATCCAGGGGTCTGGAGCCGACTGTCGTCCTGTATCTGGAAACGCCGCCAGGCGCAGCAGACATCAAGCGTTTACTGAAGCAATTAGGCATGGGGGCAGGTGAACTGGTGCGGCGCACAGAGGAGCAGTACAAGAGTCTGGGCCTGTCGCGCGACTCCAGCGATGCGCAGTTGATCGCCGCGATGGCCGCTCATCCAAAACTGATAGAGCGCCCGATTGTCGTGCGTGGCAAGCAGGCCGTTCTCGGGCGTCCGCCTGAAAACGTGCTGGAGCTGCTTGACGCATGAGCGATGCCTACGTGCTCGTGCTGTACTACTCGCGCCACGGTGCTACAGCGGCGATGGCGCAGCAGGTTGCGCGTGGGGTAGAAAAGGTGGCGTGTTGTCGCGCACGGCTGCGCACCGTGCCGGCCATTTCGGCGAATTGCGAGCGCAGTGAAGAAGACATTCCCGCTGATGGTCCGCTGTACTGTGAGACAGACGATCTGCGTTATTGTGCTGGCCTGGTAATGGGCAGCCCAACCCGTTTTGGCAACATGGCGGCGCCATTGAAGTACTTTCTGGACCAGACGTCATCGCTCTGGCTCAGCGGGGCGATGATCGATAAACCCGCGGCGGTGTTCACCTCAACCTCCAGTTTGCACGGCGGGCAGGAGTCCACGTTACTGACCATGATGTTGCCGCTGCTGCATCATGGCATGCTGATCACGGGCTTGCCTTACAGCGAGGAGGGCCTGATGCGCGCAGAGTCGGGCGGCACGCCCTACGGGGCGTCTCACTGGGCGGGTGCTGACAATGACCGTCGGGTGGATGATAACGAGGCGTCACTGTGCAGGGCGCTGGGCGCGCGCGTGGCGCGCCTGGCAATACGAGGTGAGCAATGAGCCGGTCCGCGAGTTACTGGACACTGCTACTGACCTGGGTGTCATGGGCGGTACTGTTGCTGCAGCAGGTGCTCGATGCGTGGATTCACCAGCTGCCCTGGATTATCTGGCTGGGCAAGCTGGTGCCCCTGCTGATTTTTGTACCCGGCTTGCTGCGCGATAACCTGCGCAGTTTTATCTGGCTGTGTTTTGTCTCGCTTCTGTACTTCATCGCACTTGTTGAACGCCTGTTTGCCCAACCGGGTAACCTGCACGCAATCGTGGGTTTGTCTGCCGTGGTTGTGTTATTTACTGCTGCGATGCTTTATGTGCGCTTTCGTGCACGAGAGCTCAGGGCGGCAGCTCCCCCTGTATCTTCCGACGGAGATTGAGTTATGTCCAAACCCTCGCGGCTGCGCCGCGTGCTATCTGCTATCTGGAACGGCATTACCCGCGTTCGGCTGGCGCTGTCCAATATCCTCTTCCTGGTGTTTTTGGCGGTTATCTATTTCGTCTATGTTGGAGGCACGCCTGAGCCACTGCCGACGCGCGCGGCTCTTCTGCTCAACCCGATGGGCTCCATCGTTGACCAAAAATCCCAGGCCGATCCACTGCAGGCGTTTCTGGGGGAGCCATCGCCTGCGGACCACGAAGTGCCATTGAAGGATGTGATCGAAGCCATCGATTACGCGAGGGACGACCCTGCTATAAATTCCATCGTGATGGAACTTGGTTACCTGGCCTATGTGGGTATCAGCAAGACGCACGAGATTGTTCGCGCCCTGACTGACTTCAGTGCCACGGGCAAGCGCGTCATCGCGGTGGGCGATTACTTCACCCAGGATCAATATTTGCTGGCCAGCTATGCCGACGAAATTCTGGTTCATCCACTAGGCGGCGTTGCGCTGGAGGGTTTCAGCAGCTACCAGAATTATTTTCAGGACGCACTGGAAAAACTCTCAGTGGACGTTCACGTGTTCCGCGCCGGGGAATTTAAATCGGCCATGGAGCCGTTTACGCGTAACGATATGTCGCAGCAGCACAAGGAGGCAACCGCGCGCTGGCTGGATGATCTCTGGCAGCAGTACACCGGTATTGTGGAGGCGCAGCGTGAGCTGCAGCCTGGTGCTGTTGATGCCTACGTGAATAATTTCGCCGAGCGTTTGAAAGAGCAGGGTGGTGATGCTTCTCTGGCAGCGCTGGATGCCGGTCTGGTGGACAAGCGTCTCAACCGGCATCAGGCCAATGACTATCTCAAGGAACTGGTTGGCGCCAGTAACGAGGATGGCCTCTATGAGGCGATTCCCTTTGAGCGTTACGTGGCGCGCAAAAGGCCTTTGTCATTAGCGCCGGCTTCCGGCGAGCGTGTGGCGGTGATCACCGCCCAGGGCGATATTATTCCCGGGGAGCAGCCACCCGGGAGTATCGGTGGTGACTCTCTGGCGCGACTGATCCGCACCACCGCAGAGCAGGACGGAGTGAAAGCCATTGTACTGCGCATCAACAGCGGTGGCGGCAGCATGTTTGCCTCCGAGGTGATTCGCGAGGCGGTGCTGCAAGCCAAAACCGAGGGGTTGCCGGTGGTGGCGTCTATGGGAGCGATTGCGGCATCTGGCGGTTATTATATTGCGGCGGATGCCGACGAAATCTGGGCCACGCCAGCGACCATCACCGGCAGTATTGGCGTGTTTGCGGCCTTTCCGACGTTTGACCAACTGTTACAGCGTCTGGGTGTCTATACCGATGGTGTTGGAACGACATCCCTGGCAGGTTCCCTGCGTGCGGATCGCGCCCTCAATCCGCAGCTGGTGGAAGCCATTGAGAGCGGTGTTGATCATGCCTACGCAACGTTTCTGGATATTGTCGCCCAGGGTCGTGGCATGACAGACGAGGCGGTGGATCTGGTGGCGCGTGGCAGAGTGTGGAGTGCCGCTGACGCACAGCACGCCGGCCTGGTTGATAAAATCGGGACCTTGGAAGAGGCGATTGTTGCCGCCGCGCAGCGCGCCGGGCTGACAGATTATGACGTCGATTATGTGGGGTTGCCACGCACGCCGCGCGAAATACTGTTGCAGCAGCTTTCTGAGCGGGTGGGGGCCTATCTACCTGCACACGGCACTGGCGTTGGAACAACACTGGCGACGGTATCAACGCTGTTTGGCCCGGTGCGGGCCGCCGCCGCCGAGTTAAATGCCCTGCAGGACCCTCGCCACCTCTACTTGCGTTGTGTTGCCTGTGCAGTGAGTCGCTAGCGCAGAGCGATTCAGTAAGTCAGCGATTTTCAACATTTGCTGCGACTGAGAGGGTCAATGGGCGTGGGGCGCCTGCTCAACGTGCTCTGGCACCCTGTCAGGGTCCGCTTGCTCAGGCGCTGGCTTACCGGCCCACCAGCGATTCAGGTCATCGAGCAACAGGTAGAGGCACGGCACCAGGAACAGCGTAATCACTGTCGCAAAAAGAATACCGAAAGCCAGAGATATGGCCATTGGCACTACCTGCTGTGCCTGGGCGGAGGTCTCCAGCAGCATGGGCGCGAGCCCGAAGAAGGTGGTCAGTGACGTCAGCAGTATGGGGCGGAAGCGTCGCGCACCCGCTTCTATTACGGCCGTTTTCAGATCGGTTCCGGAGCGCACCGCATTGTTGACGTAGTCCACCAGTATCAGGCTGTCGTTGACCACCACACCGCTAAGGGCGATAACGCCCATCAGGGACATCATACTGAGCGGGTATCCAGTCACCCAATGGCCAACAATCGCGCCGATGATGCCAAAGGGGATGACGCCCATGATGATCAGCGGTTGTAAATACGAACGCGTGGGTATGGCCAGCAATGCATAGATTCCAAATAGAGCCAATGAGAAGCCGATCCCCATACTCACGAACAATTTGGTTTCTTCATCAGCCAACCCGGACACGCTATAACTCAGTCCAGGGTACTTCTTGATCAAAGCAGGTATGACATTGTTTTCGACATCGCTGATCACTTTGCTGGGTTCGATAATGCTTTTGTCGACATCGGCGGTCACCTCCGCAGCACGCTGGTAGTTAATACGGGTTGCTTTCAAAAGGCCCTGTTCAACTTTCAGCTGCGCCACGCTGTCAAAAGACACTTCATCCCCAGCGGGTGTGCGTATAAACATATTGCTCAGGCTGTCCACTGCCTCGCGGTCTGCTTTGGGGTAGCGCACCATGACCTTGATTTCATCAATGCCGCGCTGCACACGCTGTGCCTCGGCACCGTAGAAGGCGTGCCTGACCTGGCTGGCAAGCGCGTAGCGGGTCAGGCCCAGCGTTTCTGCTTCGGGCAGTATGTCGAGATGGAATTCATCGGCGGTGTCACTGGCGCCGTTGCGAATATCAAAAACACCTGAGTAGTGATGCAGCGACTCTTCCAGCTCAGAAGCCGCCTTGCGCAGTGTATCCACATTGTTGTGTGACAAATCAAAGGCCACAGCTGGGCCAAAGCTGGGCCCGTCGGGACTGGTGATAGATACAACTTCTGCGCCGTGCACGTTACCAATGGCTTCGCGCCAGCGATTCTCAATGTCCTGGGTAGTGAGCGAGCGCTCGTCTTCTTTCACCAGCTCGACGTCAATGCGGCCATTGATACGTGCAAAACCGTAGCTGGCCATGTGACCCACAAGCCGACCGTTACTACCGGTTTGTCTTTGATAGTTTTTCTCGACTGTATCCAGTGCGCGGGTGATATCGCCAACGACTTCCAGCGTCCTTTCCTCGGGCGTGCCGTCAGACATGCGCAGCTCGAGCTGCAGGAATTCGCCGGGCGCCTCTGGCGCCAGGATGGTGCGCACCACGCCACCGGCGACCAGGCCAGAGCACAGGATGAGCAGTGATAGGAAGGCGCCCAGCGTTACATAACGGTTGTTGATACAACGCTGCATTGCGGGACTGTAGCGGTGATCGATAAAACGCCTCAGCTTGCGGTTTATCGCCTCCTGAATCGCGTCGACGCGCAGCAATATACGGTTGCGCGTGGGGCGGCTATGCGCCAGATGCGCCGGTAATATCCATTTCGACTCTATCAGTGAAAAGACCAGGCACAGGATAACCACCCAGCCGCAGGCTTCCGGGAAAGCGCCGAATACGCCCTGGACGAACAATGTCGGCATAAACGCCACAATCGTTGTGAGTACCCCGAAAGTGGCGGGGGTCGCCACGCGATAAACGCCGCTGATGACATTCTCTACGCTATAGCCGTGTTCTTCCTGCTGGGTGTAGGCGCTCTCGCCAGTAATAATGGCGTCATCCACAACAATACCCAGTACCAGAATAAAGCCGAATATACTGATCATATTCAGGCTGGCGTCGATGTAGGGGGTGTTTATCAATGCCATGGCACCCAGGAAACACACCGGAATTCCCAGCATCACCCAGAAGGCCAGCTTGATTTCGAGAAACAGGGCCAGAATGATAAACACCAGCAGAGCACCCATAGCCAGGTTTTTGAGCATCATGCCCAGCCTGCCTTCCAGGTAGTAGGTGATATCGGACCAGACTTCAAGCGCCACGCCCGGAGGCAGGGTTGCGCGGCGTTCCTCGACGTAGCTGCGTGCCACGGCAGCCGTTTCGATGATGTCCTGCTTGCCCATGGCAAACACATTGATACCCAGCGAATATTGCCCGTCAAAAACGGAAAAGCCCTGCGTGTCGACAAAGCCGTCACTGATTGTGGCGACATCACCCAGCAGCAGGCGCGAGCCGTCGGGCCAGGTTTTCAGTGTGATGGCTTCGAAGTCCTGCTGCACATAGGCCTGGCCCTGCGTGCGCAGCATAATATCGCCGTTGTCCGTCTGCACTGAGCCGGCCGGTAAATCGAGGGAAGAGGTGGCGATAATGTTGGCCACCTCACCCAGCGTGAGGTGGTACTCGCGCAGGGTCTGCTCACTGAGCTCTATGCCTATCTCATAATCACGAGCGCCCACCACATCGGCAGCGGAAATCTCAGGATAAGTGAGCAAATCGCGGCGCACCTGATCAGCAAAGGATTTCATACTGCGTTCGTCCAGATCACCGGAGATCTGTAACGTGAGTGCAGGGAACAGGACTTCAGGCTGGCTTACGATCGGTTTTTCGGCTTCTTCCGGAAAGTGCCGAATGGCATCGATACGATTCTGGATGTCACTGAGCAGCTTTTGCAGGTCAACGCCTTCCTGCGGCTCTATCCACATCTGCGCCAGTGATTCAAAAGCGTCCGACTCCACCCGTTTGATGCCATCAACGTCGTTGATAGCTTCTTCAATCTTGAGTACGACGCCTTGTTCGACTTCCTCAGGTGCAGCACCAGGGTAAGGCGCCTGTACAGAAATGATCTCAATGTCCAGCGCTGGAAACATGGCGCGCTGAATGGTAAATGCCGAGCCCAGGCCCACCGCCATGATTACCAGCATCAGCAGGTTGGCTGCCACCGGGTTATAGGCAAACCAGGCGATGACCCCTTTTTGTTTGGGCTGCTGCATCACTCGGTGACGGCCGTGTCTGGCGTCGGAGCAGCGACAGAGGCGCTGATTGTCGCGGGTTCAGGGCTGAAAGGTTGCTGTTCAGGTGGCGCTGTGGCTTCGCGCTGCAGTTCGCTGCTGGGAGTCCGGGTCAGGATGCGGACCTCGGCGCCGTTGAATGAACTGTCCAGCGTCGTCAGGGAGACGAGGTCGCCATCGTCGAGCCCCGCGTCGACGTAGATCACGTCACCCCCAGTGCGCAGCAGGGTCACCTTGCGGTTGCGCAGGCGCTGGTTTTCATCCACCACCCACAGCAGGTTGCCGGCGCGCAGGACGTAGCGGGGCAGGGTGACGATGCCCTCGATTTCGCGGCCCTGGATGTTGGCATTGACGAACGTGCCTATGCGCAGTGGCTCCCTCGAGGAATCTTGCAGCGCATACGGGTCTTCAATTCTGGCGACGGTATAAAGAGCCCGCGAGCGCTCGTCGAAGGTTCCTTCGGTGCGATGCAGTTGAGCGGTCCAGTGTTTGACCTCTCCGCTTACGTCTGTGTACAAATCGATCGGAGCGCCGTCTTCGAAGCCGCCCAGTCCGGGCAGCTCAAGATACGGCAAGCGGCTTTGCGGGATGGGCAGGCGCACTTCTGCGACGTCAACCGAAAAAACGTCAGCCAGCGGGGTGCCCATCGAAACGAACTGGCCCAGATCACTGTGTTTTGCGCTGATAAGAGCGTCATACGGAGCCCTGATGATGGAGCGTTCCAGGTTGTCGCGGGCGGTGTTGAGATCGGCTATGGCAGCACGCAGCTGCGCATCGGCCTGCTCCAGTTGCGGCTTGCGCAGGTAGAGATTTTTAGCATCCTCGCTACGCTGGCTGCCCTTGGGCAGTTTTGCCCATTCGCGCTGCGCAACCTCTGCGCGGCCTTTTTCCTGCATCAGCGTACTTTCTGCCTGCTCCACGGCGGCCTGCGCGCGCAGCAGGCTGGTCTGGTAGTCGCGCGGATCAATGCGCAACAGAATATCGTCTTTGGCGACAAAACCACCCACCACGAAATTGGGTGATACCTCAATAATCCGCCCGTTCACCTCGGCGATCAGAGAACTTTGCTGCAGTGGCGATACAGTGCCCTGCGCCTGTACCTTAACGCGCAGGCTCTGCTGGACCACCTCAGCGACATCAATAGTCACCGGCGTGTAGACGGGCTCCTCAATATCGGCGGTGGGACGGTTGAGGAAGAGAACCACACTCACCGCAGCTGCTGCTGCCAGCATAGCGATTGACAATAAAAGTTGCTGAGGTTTGGTAGCCAATGTCTGTACCGGTGAGATTGGGGAGGATGTTTTCCCACCCTAATGGTAGTTGGCAGGATAACAAATGAAATCAGGTGTTATTTATACCATATGCGCGGGCGCGCAAATTGTGAAATGTTGGTAATAAATGCCGTTTGGCGGCGAGGATGCTCAAGTGGTGAGCACCCTCGCCGGCGCGTCGACTAGTCCTGCTCTTGCTGCTCCTCCGACTTTTCCTCTTTGTCGAAGTGCACGTCCATCTGTGGGTACGGAATGCTGATGCCGGCTTCATCGAACTTGAGTTTCACCTGTTCCGTGATATCCCACAGCAATGGCCAGTAATCGGACGCATTGACCCAGGGGCGCACCAGGAAGTTGACGCTGGAATCGGCCAGCTCACCCAATACGATGACCGGCTCAGGTTCAGCCAGTACGCGATCATCCGCTGCAACGATCTCTTCCAGCAGCTTCTTGGCCTTGCGAATATCATCGTCGTAGGAAATGCCGAACACCATATCCACACGGCGCGTGGGTCGCGCAGAGTAGTTGGTAATGTTGTCACCCAGGATAGCGCCGTTGGGTACGATGATTTCCTTGTTGTCAGGGCTGGTCATGGTGGTGGTGAAGATACTGATTTTGTCCACCACGCCGGTCGCGCCGCCCGCTTCCACGAAATCACCCTTGGTGAAAGGGCGGAAGGTGATGAGCATCACGCCAGAGGCAAAGTTGGACAGCGAACCCTGCAGTGACAAGCCGATCGCCAGACCGGCCGCACCCAACAGGGCCACCAGCGAGGTCGTGTCTACGCCCAGTTGGCTGAGTGCAGCAATAATGACGAACAGTAACAGAACCCAGCGCAGGATCGAGGTGAGGAAGCTCACCAGGATTTCGTCGGTGCCGCGGCTGGTCATCAGGCGTGTCACCATGTTGACGACCATCGCCACGACAATGCGACCGATGATGAAGATCGCCAGCGCCATGGCGATCTTGATGCTCCAGGGGATGACGTAGGTCGTCAAAACTTCATTGATTTGTAAAGCGTCCACGCGGTCGTTCCTTCTTGTTTAGGGGGAGTCAGGGTATAACTATATCGCCATTAATCCGGTCATTGCAAAATACCTTGCGATTGCGGCTGAAGCGGCCGTAGCGGCAGTGTTATAGTGCGCTTTTTCTTTGTTCGGGCCGTTATTCCCATGACCACGATGTATGAAAATCCCGCAGCTTTATTGACTGCGGTCGGACAGAATCTGGGCAGCACGCAATGGCTGGCCATCGACCAGCAGCGGATTGACCTGTTTGCCGATGCGACAGGCGATCACCAGTGGATCCACGTTGATCCAGAGCGCGCACAGAGCGGCCCATTCGGCAAGACAATTGCCCACGGCTACCTGACATTGTCGTTGGCAAACCTGTTCCTGCCTCAGCTGCTGTGCGTTGAACATGTGTCTATGGGGGTCAATTACGGCTGCGAGAAGGTCCGCTTTCCTGCGCCCGTGCCGGTGGGTAGCCGCGTGCGTGGCAGTGGCGAGGTGATAAGCGCGGAAGAGGTCAAGGGAGGCGTTCAGGTAGTGGTGCGTATCACCATTGATATCGAAGGCGCTGATCGCCCCGCTTGTGTGGTGGATACCATCAGCCGGTTTTATCCCTGATGATAGAAATGGGCGACGAGGATGTTCCCGTCCATCCGGCTGCCACGGTAGTGCTGGTGCGTGATTCCCGGCAGGGGCTTGAGGCGTTGCTGGTGCAGCGCAACAGTGCCCTGCGTCACATGGGCGGTATGTGGGTGTTTCCCGGAGGGCGTGTCGATCCAGCCGATTTTGCGCAGGACAGTGGTGATGAATACACCGCAGCGGTGAACGCGGCAATCCGCGAAACCCGGGAGGAGGCAGGGCTGACGATCGACGCTCAGCAATTGCATTTCTTCTCACACTGGACAACCCCTGAAGGCGCCAAACGTCGCTATTCCACCTGGTTTTTTCTCGCATTGCTGGAAGATGGGCAGGAAGTGATAGTCGATGGGCAAGAGATCGCCCATCATCGCTGGGTCAGGCCCGAGGTTGCCCTGGCAGAGTTGGCCGACAGCACGCATCCTTTTACGCTGACCCCGCCCACCTATGTCAGTCTCGTTGATTTGCTGGATTGCCAGCGCTGCACCGATGCGCATTCACGCGTGACTACACGAGACGCTTTTTATTTCGCACCGCGTATGGTGTCTGTTGAGGGTGGCATCTGCTTTTTGTACGAGGGCGATGCGGGTTACGATGCGGCCAGCCTGGATTGCGGTGGTACTCAGCATCGTACTTACATGATTGATAACAAGCTGGAATATATCTGCCAGTGCTGACCGCTCGCGTAATCCGGGGAGGCCACTTTGAACCCCTCTGATGCATCGGGAATCAGCCGGCGCAGTCTCCTCACCGGGCTTGGCGCTGCGGCAGTCGCAGGCGCTGCGCCCAACGCATTCGCGTTACCGCAATCCGAGGCACCGGGTTGGGCAGGCGCGACGGATGTTCTGGTGATTGGTTCCGGAGCCGCCGGGATCAGCGCGGCGCTGGAAGCACGTCAGGCTGGCGCGAAAGTGCTTGTGATGGAATCTCTGGGGCAGTTTGGTGGCTCCTCTGCGATGTCCGGGGGGGTGATCTACGCTGGCGGCGGTACTGCGCTGCAAAAAGCACTGGGCGTAGAGGATTCCGCTGAACAGATGGCGCGTTTTCTGGCACTGGCCGGAGGACCGCATCCGCCCGTCGACAAAATTAGCCGGTATTGCGAGGAAAGCCCCGCTCACTTCGATTGGCTGGTAGAGCAGGACGTACCCTATACCCGAAAAATCACGCTGGCCAAGGGCCTGCCCATGGGCGACGAATCGCTGTATTTTTCGGGCAATGAGCAGGCATGGCCATCGCGTGACCTGGCCGAGCCCGCACCGCGCGGGCATGTGCCGGGGATTGCTGGTATGAACGGCGGTCGCAGCCTGATGCAGGCGCTATTGCAGAAGGCCCGCAAGGCTGGTGTCGCACTGCAGGCCAACGCCAGCTTGCAGCAACTGATTGTTGCCAGTGATGGCCGTGTTGTCGGTGCGACGATCCAGGTGGACGGCCGTATCCGGGCGATACGCGCGGTGCGCGGCGTCGTGCTGGCCAGCGGTGGTTTCATCCATAACAGACCGATGGTCAGGCAATACGCCCCTCAGCTTTACGATTGTTCGGTGCCCTGGGGCAACGCGGGAGATCTCGGCCAGGGCATACTGGCGGGCATGGCTGTGGGCGGCGCTGTGCTGCGCATGCATCACGGCTTTGCAATTGCGCCGCTCTATCCACCAGAGCAGGTACTGGCCGGCATTGTGGTGAATGCCGCAGGCCAGCGTTTCATTTCAGAGGAGTCGTATCACGGTGTGCTGGGGGATGCCATTGCCTTCCATCAGCAGGGCAAAGCATGGCTGATTACGGATAAGGACAGCAGCTATAGCACACCGCAGGATAATTTCCTGCCGGTTGCCACCGCCAGCACGGTGGGCGATCTGGCCGCGCAGCTGCAGCTGCCCCGCGGCGCACTGCAGAATACGGTGGGTTACTACAACCGTTACGCCGCCAATGGTGAAGACCCGATGTTCCAGAAGGAGCAAACGTGGCTGCGGCCATTACAGAAACCGCCGTTCACGGCCTGGAACCTGTCGGTTGATAGTGCTTTTTTCCCGGCTCACACCTTTGGGGGACTGCAAACCAGTGTTGAGGGTGCGGTCATTAACAGTTTCGGCGATGCGATTGCCGGCCTTTACGCAGCCGGAAGGACCACGGCAGGCTTGCCCATGGCGCCCTACATCGCCAGTGGGCTTTCAGTAGGGGATTGCACGTTTTTCGGCCGATTGGCTGGAAAAGCAGTGGCGGGGAGTCGGGCATGATCAAGGGTGTTGGTTCGCGCCCAATCTGCGGTGTATTGATGTCGATTGCTGTGGCTTTGGGCGGTCAAGCGTTTGCCCAGCCTCAAACGCCAGCCGCTGATGAAGAGCCGCCGCTCGCTGCCGAGACGGCCGCCGCCGTTGCTGAACCGCCGGCCACCGCGGAGACGCCGCAGGAAAGCGCGCTAAAAGCCGCAGCCGATGTCGGCATGCCCGCAGGGGATGCCCGGCGCGGCAGGCTGGTTTTTGGTGCCTGTCGCACCTGCCATTATGCCGACGCGTTCATGGGCCACAATAATGGCCCCAACCTGCATCGGATATTCGGCAAGGTCGTGGGGAGCCAGGCGGGGTTTGATTATTACTCCCCGGTGTTCAAAAAGGCGAGTTTCGTATGGACGCCACAGTTGATGTTTGCCTGGCTGGAAAACCCGATGGCGATGTTCCCGGCCTCTACAATGATGAGCCTGGGCGTACCTGATGCCCAGGCGCGCGCCGACCTGATCCGTTTTCTGGAGGAGGCTTCCGTGCGCTGAATCGGTAAGCGCGCCATGCCCCTGTTGTGCGACTGCAAGGTGCTCTAGCGGGTCACAATGACTGAGCTGCCGTGGCCAAAGAGACCCTGGTTAGCGGTAATGCCAACGCGCGCATTTTCTACCTGCCGATCACCCGCTTCACCGCGCAATTGCCAGGTCAACTCGCAGACCTGGGCCAGCGCCTGTGCCGGAACAGCCTCACCGAAGCAGGCCAGCCCGCCGGACACGTTGACCGGGATTTTGCCGCCGATGGCGGTATCGCCGGCGCGCAGCAGCGCCGCCGCCTCGCCGCGTGAGGCCAGTTGCAGGTCTTCAATCCAGTCCAGCTCCAGCGCAGTAGACAAGTCATAGACTTCTGCGAGATCGACGTCTTCAGGGCCGATGCCTGCTTCTTCATAGGCTTTAACCGGCAAGCCGGCGCGAAATGCGTGGGCCTCTACGCCGGCTGCAGCGGCGGAGTCGGTGGCGATGTCGGGCATTTCAACCACGCTGCTGGCGAAGGTGGGCGTGACCGTGGAAATGGCGGCTACCCGCGGCGCATCGCCTTTCCCGATTTTGCGCGCGTATTCGAGGCTGGATACGATCAATGCCGCGCCGCCGTCGCTGGTGGCGCAAATGTCCATCAGGCGCAGCGGGTCGGCCACCATCGCGGAGGCTGCAACGTCTTCGGCGGTAAACGCTTTGCGATAGCGGGCACGCGGGTTTTTGCTGCCGATCAGGGAGTTCTTCACCTTGACCGCAGCAAAGTCCTCTGGCGTATCCCCGTAGAGATCCATGCGACGCCTTGCGTAAAGGGCGAAGTAGGTGGGGTTGGTAATGCCCAGGTAGAAGCGCACCCAGTCGGGGTCCTCGGGACGGTAGCCCCCGGCCGGTGCCAGAAAACCTTTGGGCGTGGTGTCAGCACCGATGACCAGCGCCACGTCGCAGGCACCCGAGAGAATCTTGTTGCGGGCAGCGGCCAGCGCCTGTGACCCGGATGCGCAGGCCGCGTAGGAGGTGTTTACCTCGGCGCCCTGCCATCCCAGTGCCTGTGCAAAGGTTGCGCCTGCCACATAGCCGGGGTAGCCGCAGCGCACGGTTGCGCCACCGGAGACAAACCGGACGTCTTGCCAGGGCACGCCTGCGTCGGCCAATGCCTCGCGGGCGGCCGCTACGCCGTACTGCACGAAGTTGTGCCCCCATTTGCCCCAGGGATGCATCCCTGCGCCGAGAATCGCGATTTCATTGGACATGCTGTGTTACTCCGCGTGATTGCCGTGACTTACCGGGCAAGGGGTTGCCACTTCCAGGTGACTTTGATGTCATCGTCAGTTTCGTGCAGTGGTTCCAGGATGAGTTCCACTGGCATACCGACCTTGAGATCGTCAACACCGACGCCTTTGGCGACCTGGCCCAGCACCACCATTTGCTCCTTTTCCAACTGCACCGCCGCAATCGCGTAGGGCTCATAGGGGTCGGCCGCAACAAAAGGCTCCGGGGGCTGGTAGCAGGCGTTGGTATAGCTCCACACGTGCCCCGTTCGGCTCAGCTCGACTTCACGGAACTCGGTGCTGTCGCAGGCAGGGTTTCTGCAGTACTGGTCTTGCTTGGGGAAAAAATAGGTGCCGCAGGCCTTGCATTGGCTGCCCAGGAGATGGGGCCGGGATTCCATCGTATGCCAGCCGGCAATGGCGGGTGCCTGTGGTTTGTTCGTCATTATGGTCTCCCAGATAAAGCGGCGCTCAGGGTACTATCGGGTTTGGCAGGCAGGCAAGGTATTGCTAGCCGGGATCCTGCTCAGTGAGGCCGGGTTTACTAATGCAGACCTGTACCGAGGGAAGGAGTCAGACAACCATGCGCATCTTTGTACAATTGTACAGTCTGGCGCGGGCCTGCGTTGTGTAACCGCGCTTTCTAGGGCATATTTGCGCAGGCAGAACGTGGTGATAACAATAGTAAATGTCACGCCAAAGTGACGTACCGGGGGTTATATGAAAACATCGAAAAGACTGGCTGGGGCCGTTGCCGCTGCTCTGGCGGCCTGCATGGGCGCGGGTGTCCAGGCGACGTGGGCGCAGGGGCTCGAAGAAGTCATCGTGACCGCGCAGAAACGGGAAGAGGGCCTGCAGGATGTGCCCATTGCCGTCGAGGCCTTCAGTGCCGAGCAGATCGACCAGTTGTCGGCCAGGGATATCAGCGATGTTGGCATCTACACGCCCAACGTGGATTTCAGCCAGGCTGCGAACCAGCCGCGCTATGCGATTCGCGGCATCGGTACTGATGATTTTGGTGTGGGGGCTGATCCGGCCGTGGGTGTCTACCAGGATGGCGTTTACATCGGCCGCTCAGGCGGATCCAAGGTGGCGTTCAACGATATCGCCCGGGTGGAGATTCTCAACGGCCCGCAGGGGACCCTGTTCGGCAGGAACGCGGCGGCGGGGGCTATTCAGTATGTGACCAATAAGCCACAGGACGATCAAAGCGGCTGGGTGCGCGCGACCATCGGCAACTACGATCGCTACCAGTTGGACGGCGTGTATAACGTGCCGCTGACCAACAAGCTGTTTTTCCGTGCCGGTGCGCTGTGGAATGAACGCGATGGCTGGATTGACAACGTCACCAATGGCAAGAACCTCGCCACCGAGGGCAATCGCTCCATTAACGCCCAGTTGAGGTGGCTGCCCAGTGATGTGCTGGATATGAATCTGCGTCTTGAATACGACCAGGTGGACCAGGATTCGCGCGTGCGCTCCAGCGCGGTGTGGGGCCCGCGCGACGGCGACAATGGCCCTGGCTTCACCAGAGTCGCAAGTGATTCCGATCTGAAGGAACAGCGCGACCTGTTCGGCGCGGCCTTCCACCTGACTTACGACATGAGTTGGGCGACGCTCACCTCGATTACCGCCTGGCGCCAGTACCAGACACGCAACCCGGAGGAGAAAGACGGCTCCGCCGAACCACTGTACGATTTCAATGACCTGAATAAAGAAAACAACCAGCAGTTCAGTCAGGAGTTGCGCCTCAACGGCGATTGGGGCGATCGCGTGATCTGGACCGCGGGCGTAAACTATTCCTGGGAAGACGCCAAGCAGACCAGTGGAATCTCTCTGTCTCCGGTAACCCTGGATAAACTGATTGCCGAGCGTGAGATCGGCCTGGCCTACGACAATTTCGAACTGGGCCAGCCCACCAATATTGCCTTCCTGGTGCTTCCCGACCCGTTCAATCGTCGGGCCTATGACTCCGGCGCGCAGGCTATGGCAGAGGCCGATCGTTTCCGCGAGAAAATATTTATCGATGGTACTTACCAGGCCTACGCGGCTTTTGCCGATATCACCTTTGATATTACTGAGACGCTGTCTTTTACCGCCGGCGCGCGCTACACCTACGATGACAAGGAGTTTGCCCGCTACACTGAGTTCAATGAGTTTGTCATCGCCTTTGGTTTCCCCACGGAAACCCGCATCGACGCCAGCGGCAACTACGATGAGAATGGCGAGCTGGGCTGGCTGGAGTCGGAAGACAACTGGTCCAAAGTGACTCCACGCGCCGTTCTGGAATGGCAGGCGACCGACGACATCATGCTGTATGCCTCTTATTCAGAGGGCTATAAAGCGGGCGGATTCAACAGCGCCGGTGAAATCCTCGCGCCGTCTTTTGACCCTGAAGATGTCACCAATTACGAGGCCGGTCTGAAATCTACCTGGCTGGACAACACGCTGCGCGTGAACGCGGCGGTCTTCAGCTACGATTATGAAAACCTGCAGTCGCTGGAGTTCATTGAAGGAGAGTGTCTGCCTGGTTCCAATCTCGGCTCCTATCTGTTTGAAACCTCTGATGTTGAGGGCGACGGCATGGAACTCAGTGCCAACTGGCTGCCCGTGCCCGAACTGAATCTGTTTGCCAATGTGGGGCTGTTGGATGCGTCCTACGTGCGTCGCGATCAGCGCACGGTTGTTGATGGCCAGTGCCAGGTCATCGACCGCTCTGGCGAGCAATTCAGCGAGGCGCCCGAATTCAGCTACAGCATAGGTGGCAGCTACACATTCAACCTGGATAGCGGCGGTGAAGTGGTGTTGTTTGCCGCATACAACTTCAAGGAAGGCCTGGAGCGCAATGAATGCACATTCGTGGTTGATAACAGTGCCCAGGGGCAGCCCTCAGATGTGTACAGACTGACTGAGCTGGATGGTCAACTGGTGATCAGCGATCCCTCTGCCACCGGTAACATAAGCCAGCCGCCGTTCAGCCAGTGCCCCGACGGCGATGACCGCAAGCAGTTGAACGCCCGGGTGACGTACTTCAGCCCCGAACAAACCTGGGAAGTGGCAGCGTTTGTTACCAACGCGACAGACTGGGAGCCGGAAAACGAGGATCCAGGTGGTTTGGGTAGTGAGCTGGCTTCCAGTTTTTCAGATGGTTCGCCGTCTTACGGGCGCACAGAGGAGCCACGGATGTACGGCATTGAAGTGCGCTACCGTTTCGACTGAACGTGATTTTCAGCCATAAAAAAACCGCCATTTCAGGCGGTTTTTTTATGCCCACATGTGAAAGCATTGCCATCACAAGCTCTTGTCGGTTTCGCCGGCCTGCATATCCTCCTGGATAGCCGCTGCTATCGTCTCGCTCAATTGGTAGAACAATTGGCTGTATAGCGCGGGAATGTCGTCGGCGCTGAAATTAACGGTATCGGTGGGTTGCCGCAGGTGACTGATGCTGCGAGCAACGCTGGCGGAGGTGTCGGTGCGGTACACCTGCCACTCGGCGACCAGGTTGCCAACGTTGTCGATGACATGCAGTTTGACCAGCGTGACCTCTACCGCGTAGTGCGGGCTGCGTGAGGGGTGCCAGGGGAAAAACAGTATCTGGCGTGTATTGAGCAGCATCGCCAGGTTCAGTCCTATCACGCGTTCGATGCCCTGATCCAGTGGTTCTCCCCAGACATGCAGGCCGGCGATTTCCAGCTTGTTGCCGTCGAGCTGGGAGATCAGGTTGTTGCGCTTCAGGTAGGCAGGGATTTCCACCGGCCGGATACCCACGACCGGGCTGTCTGTTTGCGGATCCGTGGAAGCGTTCTGTGCCGTGAGTACGTAGTGGCTGCTGCGCGGGCTGCTGCCGCAACCCGCGAGTAATAGAATCAGGAGGCCAACCGTGGTCAGGGTGGTTTTGGTCATTGTCATTCTCCGCTCTTGCCGCGAAGCAGGGCTTCGGGCTGCTCTTCAATAGTCCTGGCCAGCTGCTGCAGCGCTTCCCCGGCCAATGTGAGCTCTTCCAGAGCCCGGTTGAGGCTGTATACCGTGGCGGAGTCATAGGACACCAGGCCATCGATTTCGCTCATGGTGTTTTCAAAGGCGGCCAGACCTTTGTCCAGCAACAAGAGGTTCTTTTGCACCAGTTCAGACAGCTGTGGCAGTTCAGTATTGGCGGTGGTCAGCGTGGTATTTGCCCCATCCAGTACGGAATCCAGTTTAGGCATCGACACTTGCAGTTGCGCGCTCATCTGCGTACTGAGCGCAGTCAGCGAATCCATGGTTTGCCGGATGCTGCCCGGCAGCGCCTGGAAATTTTCGCTGCCAAGTACGCCGTCGATGCTTTGCACCACCGAGCCTACGTTGTCTGCCAGCCTGGAAAAGTCGATGTCCTGCAGTTTGCGTGTGATGCGCTCAAGATCGGTGGGAATCGTTGGAATCTGCAGGTAGGGGGATTCGATATCAACCAGTTCCAGTTCGGTGTTGGGGTGGAAGTCCAGTTGCACATAGAGCAAACCGGTCAGCAGGCTCTGGCTGTTGAGCTGCGCGCGCAGGCCACGGCTGATCAACTCTTCGGTGAGGTCGCCACTGAGGTTCCCCTTGTGACGAATGTTCTCGCGGTTGAATTCAGCTTCCACCAGCATAATCAGCTGTTCGTTATCGGAGTCCAGTATCAGTTCGATGCCGGTAACCTGTCCTACCTGCAGGCCGCGCAGCGCAATGGGCGCGCCGACATTCAGCCCTTTGACGGACCCGTCAAACACCATGACCACAGTGCGCCGATCCCCCCCAAGCCCGGAGCCAATCACAAACAGCACGGTTGTAATGACAATCAGCAGCGCGCCCAGGACAAAGGCCCCGAGGGCAACCGTGTGGGGTTTTTCGCTCATGAGTTTTCCTCTTGCTGTGCGTTGGCGTGGCGCGACAGGAACTGTCGCACCACCGCCTGTTCACTGTGATCCCGCAGTTGCCGCGGATCGCCGTAATCGATCATGGTACGCGTATTGGCATCCAGGTAGACAGAATTGGTGGCGATATCAAAAATGCTCGGTAATTCATGGGTCACCATCACTACCGTTGCGCCAATGGACTCCTTCAGCTGCACGATGAGCTGATCAAGCAGGCTGGAACTGATGGGGTCCAGCCCGGCGGAGGGTTCATCAAAAAACAGGATGTCCGGGTCCAGTGCAATGGCGCGAGCCAGTGCGGCGCGCTTGCGCATACCGCCGCTGATTTCAGACGGGTAATACGACTGATAGCCAGACAGCCCTACCAGTGACAGCTTGTACGCCACGATGTCCTCGATCTCAGCCGGGCTGTATTGGGTATAGAGCTGCAGGGGCAGTGTGACGTTCTCTGCCAGTGTCATGGCGCTGAACAGGCCGCCGGATTGATAGGTGATCCCCCAACGCTGGCGCAGGGCTTCGCGTTGCGCTGGCGTTGCGCTGGCAAAGGCGGTGCCGTTGTAAAGAATATCGCCCTGACGTGGCGATAGCAGGCCCAGCATGTGCTTCAGCAAGGTACTTTTACCGCAACCACTGCCACCCATGATGACGAAAATGTCGCCGCGGTAAACGTTGAAGTTGAGATCTCGCTGGATGACAAAGGCGTCAAACGCCATCGTCAGGTCGCGGACTTCGATGTGCACTTCCTGTGATGACTCGGTTATCAAATGCCGACCTGCTGAAAAATGATGTTGATGGCGGCATCGGCCACAATCAGGTATACGATAGCGGTGACCACTGCTTCCGTTGCCGCCTGGCCGACCGCGGCAGAACTGCGCCCGGAATTGATGCCCGCGCGGCAGCCGGCGACCGCAATAAGCACAGCAAACACCACGCTTTTCAACAGGCCGACGGCGATATGCGTCAGGGATACGGCCGCTTCACTTTGCGCAATGTACTGCAGTGGGCTGATGCCCATGCCCCCGGCAACGATGCCGCCGCCCACAATGCCCAGTACGTTGGCGTAGACTGTCAGCAAAGGCATGATCACTACCAGCGCCATAATTCGCGGTAACACCAGAAACTCCACAGGCGATATTCCCATGGTGGTAATCGCGTCAATTTCCTCGTTGGTCTGCATCGTGCCCAGCTGTGCGGCATAGGCAGCCCCCGTGCGCCCGGCCATTACAACGGCTGTCATCAGGACACCCATCTCTCGCAGGGTACCGATGACGACCAGATCTGCCACGTAGATTTCTGCGCCGAACTGTTGCAGCTGAACAGCCCCCAGATAGGCCAGGATCATACCGACCAGCAGGCTGGTGAGGCTGATAATCCCGAAAGCGTCTGGTCCGGCCTGTTGGCAGAAAGTGCGGAAATCGCTGAAACGGGTGTTGGCACGGCCTGTTACGAGTCGTGCGAACGCGGCTGTCACCTCACCCAGAAACCCCAGTGACTCACTGAGTTCGGCGCCCATGCGGGTTGCCGCGCGCCTGGGGTTGAGTTTATACAGCAACGATTCGGCTGGCTCTGCAGGACGGTGGTGAGGTTTGACGGCGGTGGCCACGGCGAGAAGCCTGTCAACGCTGGCGGGCATGTTGCGCGTGTCGCATGCGACCTTCTGTTCACGACAGTCGTTGTAGCACTGCAACAGGAATGCCATGAGGATCGAATCCCATTCACCCAGGTCACTGCCGTCCATGACCAGGCGGCGTTGCGCGCTATCGGCTGGCAGCATTGCCGGAGTGAGGTGAAATTCGTCGGGGTTACTGCCCTGTATCCAGTCGCCCGAAATGCGCAGGACGCACTGATCGCTGTCGTCGCGAATGAGTTCGAACAGGGCGGGTTGCAGGGTGCTCATGAGCTGTCCAAACGTCGCTTACAGGCTAAACGCCGCAGTCTAAACGCATGCCTGTTTAAACGCCATAGCCTCACTGGAAGGGCAGAGCCGGCTGGCTTTGCGCCATGATGTCGGCCGCTTTGCGGTATATTTCTTCTACCGGTGCCCTGTTATCTGCCTCGCGACGGCGGGAAATCATGGTGATGGGGAACAGGTACTCGTCGCTGTCACGATAGCGCAGGGCCCGGCTGCGTCCCACCTTGTCTTCGTAAATCACCCAGTGCAGGTTGAGCTCACTGGCCAGCAGGTCGCCCATGATAACGCCCATTGCCTGCAGTTCGCGGGTCTGGTCGGCGCGCACCAGTTTGCGGTCCAGCAGCTGCTGTAATATCTCAAGGTCGTTCTGTTTGTTGCCGCTGAAGGAGCGTCCCAGATTGCGCGCGGCAATGTCTTCGAGCGCGTCGCGCTGCTGTTGCATAAACTGCTTGTCCAGAGCAGACAGATCGCTGATCCGCGCCTCTTCCTGTGCCGCTGCGCTGGTGGTGAACCCGGCTGCAAGCAGGAGGGCTATGATGATCTGACGTAGGGCGATGTGCATGATTACCTCCTTGTCGTTTGCGTTGTTAAAAGCCGCGCAGTAGCGGCTTGTCGCTCGTATTTTAACCCAATTTGGTTGTCATCCTGCCACTGTCATGGATAATGGCGCTCTTGCCCGGATGGGCGGGTAGAACACACATCCCCACCGACACATTCTTCGGAGATCACACATGATAACGGGCAGTATCGTCGCTCTGGTGACGCCGATGCACCTCGACGACAGCATTGACTGGGTTGGCCTGGAGCGGCTGCTGGATATGCATATGGAGGCCGGTACCGCCGCCATTGGTGCCGTGGGTACCACCGGTGAGAGCGCCACTCTGAGCGTGCCGGAGCATTGTGATGTGATCAGCCACTGTGTGAAATACGTCAACGGCCGCATCCCGATTATCGCCGGTACCGGCTCAAATTCCACTCGCGAGGCGATCGAGCTGACCGAGGCCGCGGCGGGCGCAGGCGCTGACGCATGCCTGTTGGTGACCCCTTATTACAACCGGCCGACCCAGCGTGGCCTGTTTGAGCATTTCAAGGCGCTTGCAGAGGCCGTCGCCATTCCGCAGATACTCTATAACGTGCCCGGTAGAACCAGTGTTGATATGGATAACGATACTGTTGTGCGGCTGTGTGAGCTGGACAACATTGTCGGTATCAAGGATGCCACAGGTGATGTGGCGCGTGCCCGTGACCTGATCCAGCGTTGCCCGCAGCGCATCGCGATTTATTCAGGCGACGATGCCACCGCGATGGAACTGATGCTGGCAGGTGGACACGGGAATATTTCGGTCACCGCCAATGTTGCGCCAGCACAGATGGCTGAATTGTGTCGCCACGCCGTCGCCGGTGATCGCGCTGCGGCGAGTGTTATCAACGAGCGACTTGGGCCATTGAACAAGGCTCTTTTTGTTGAGCCAAATCCCATTCCTGTAAAATGGGCGATGCAGCAGCGCGGTACCATAGAAGCCGGTATTCGCCTGCCTTTGACTGAACTTGACGGCCAGTTTCACCAGCAGGTGATGGCAGCGATGGACGCGGCGGGGGTGTAATGAAAATTGCGGTGACTGGATTCAGAACGCTCGCGGTGGGTGCGTTGGTAGTGGCTTGCAGTGGCTGTGGCTACCTGTTTGGCGACCAGGGTGTTTTTCGCGACAAATCAGAAGATTACAAACGCGCGCCGGAGACAGCCCCGCTGCAGGTGCCGGCCGGCAAGGACGACGGCGCGCTGAGCGAGATATATCCCATTCCGCCAGTGAACGAAGATCTGGTGTTGGCGGGCGAGTTTGAAGTACCGCGGCCAACCCCGCTGGTGGCCGGTGCCGCTGGCGACGTGGTACGTATACAGAAGCTGGGAGATGACAGCTGGGCGCTGATCGGCGTGCCACCGGGCCAGGTGTGGCCGCAGGTGCGCAGTTTCGCCACCGCCGCTGGTCTGCAGGTGGCACGGGCAGATGCGCGTGCCGGTGTGATTGACACCAACTGGGTCACCCTGGAAGGCAAGTCCATGGCCAGTCGTTTTCGTTTTCGCATGGAGCAGGGCGTACAGCGCGGCACCAGTGAACTGCATGTATTGCAAATGAACCAGGCGGGGGATGTCGACAGTTGGCCCGCTGAGCCAGACGATGTTGAGCAGGCCCATGAAATGCTGGTGGCGGTGTCACAGTACATTGCCAACAGTGCCGACTCAGCGCCAGTGTCCATGGTTGCTGAGCAGGGTATCAGTGCCTCCGGCAAGATTTCCCTGCAGGAGTCGCCCGAGGGTTATACATTTATCCAGCTGGGTTTGCCCTACGACAGGGCGTGGGCGTCATTGAATCGCGCCCTGGGCGAATCCACCTTCGAGGTCACTGACCAGGACCGCAGCGCGGGTGTTTATTACGCGCGTTTTCTCGGGCCGCAGAACCAAGACGACGACGGCTGGTTTGACTGGCTACTCGGCGGTGACGAAGAGCATCCACTGGCGGGGCAGGTGTTCCTGGTGACGATGGCACGGGTGGATGACAACCTGGTGACGATTCGACTTGAGCCGCAGGCTGAGCTGCCATCGTTTACCAAACGCGAGGAGCAGGGGCTGCTGTCTTTGATCAAGGGCAATATAGACTGATCGGAGTCTGCGCAATGCGCTTTGCCTCTCTCGGCAGCGGTAGTAAGGGTAATGCCACACTGGTGCAGGCCGGTGACACCCTCATCCTGGTGGACTGTGGATTCTCTGCGCGCGAAACCACGCGTCGAATGGAACGTCTGGGGCAGCACCCCGATCAGCTTGACGCCATTCTGGTGACGCATGAGCACTCCGATCATTGTTCCGGCGTTGCCAGCTTGTCGCGAAAACACGATATCCCTGTCTATCTGACCCACGGTACCCACAGTACCGGTCGCTGCGATGGCAGCCCTGACCTGCGCTGCTTTAATTGCGAAGATGTTTTTGATATCGGTGATATCGCCATCAAGGCGGTGGCGGTGCCGCATGATGCGGTTGAACCCTGCCAGTACCGTCTGGAGTGGCAGGGGCAGCGGCTGGGTATTCTCACCGATCTGGGTAGCATTACACCTCACGTGGTGGAAAATTACCGGCAGTGTCACAGCCTCGTACTCGAATTCAACCACGATTTGCCCATGTTGATGGGCGGTCGTTATCCGGCGCAGCTGAAACGGCGTGTTGGAGGTGACTGGGGGCACCTGAACAACGATCAGGCAGTGAACTTGCTGGAACAGATTGATGCAGCGAATCTGCATCAGCTGGTTGTTGCCCATATCAGCGAACAGAACAACTGTCGCAGCAAGGCGGAGCAGGTGTTGCAAACGGCGTTGTTCGCCATGGACAGGGTGGTCTGGGCTGAGCAAAACCAGGGTTTTGACTGGCTCCGGGTATGCCCTGGGAAACTGCCTTACCCGGCCGTTTCGGGCTGACTGCGCTTCCAGCGGCGGTTGGTCCATAGCCAGCTTTCGGGCTCGCTGCGAATGGCCTGTTCAGCCAGTGCCACATAACGTTCTGTCACCGCATGGCCATCGTCCACATACGGTGGTTCTGCCAGCCGATGAAACTCCACCTCGTAGTGGCCGGTCGAGCGTCGCCTGCACTGTGCAAACACAACAGGGAAGCCGGTGCTGCGCGCCAGTGTTTCCGCGCCCAGGTAGAACGCCGCCGGGCGATGCATGAAAGTGGTCCAATGGCTGCGTTCACTGCGTATGGGTGACTGGTCTGCCACCATGACAAACAGGCGGAACTCGCGGCGGCGCCGCAGGATGTCGCGGCTGGCTCTGTCCATCGCAACCGGCGTTGAGCCGAAACGGCTGCGAACATCCAGCATGAGCTGGTTGAAGCCCTTGTTGTGCAGGGGTTTGTAGACCGGTGCAAGGGGCACGCCGAGAGCCGCAGTCACGCCGTGTAGCATCCATTCCCAGTTGCCCTGGTGGATGGTGACGATGATCACGGAACGGCTGGAATCGTTGCTCGCCGCACGCACCAGCTCGGGATTCACCACCTGCACGCGCTGCAGAAAATCGGCTTTGCTCATGCGCCTTGCCTTGATGATTTCCAGGGCGACCTGGGCAAAGCGGCGATAGAACTTTTTTGCCAGGAGTGTGATCTCTTTCTCGCTTCTATCGGGAAAAGCGTGTCGAAGGTTATCGAGTACCACGCCTTTGCGATAGCCTGCGACTCGGTAGATGATCAGGTAGGCAAGCCAGCTGACGCCATACAGGGCGGGGAAGGGAAGCCAGCTGAGCAATTTGACGAAAATCAAGTGAGGTCCGGTGCAGGTGATGACACTGTGGTGATGAGCATGAGTCAGGCGCGACAGTGTCTGGGTAGAGTCACATCAAACCCCTGCAGCGCGCTGCTGTCGGGGCACTGCAGCGTGGAATTGCCGGATAAGTCCAGCACCTGCAGCGAACGCAAACCATACAGAGGCACCGGGTCGACTACCGCATTATTATCCAGGTACAGAGTCTGTAGATCGTCCATGGCGCGCAACTCAACCAGGTTGCGCACCAGGTTATCTGACAGTCGCAAATATCGCAGCCCCGTGAACGCGCCGATGCCGGTGAGATCCCTGATGCCGGCATTGCTGCAGTCCAGTGCTTCCAGCTGGGCAGCGGCAGTGACGCGATTGTCCATAATGGTCTGCTCCAGGCAGCCGCGCAGCGCAGTATCCGTGACCTCGAAGTCGCTGAACAGCGGCTGCGGTGTATAAACAAGCTGGTCGTTGACCGTAAAGTCATAATTGGTACAGGCCGTGAGAGAGACCAGGATGATAGCTGGCAGAAGGGTAGAGCAAACACGTGGCATAGCAGTAGATCCCGGTAAATTGCCCCCTGGCCAGCCGCTGCGGGGCTGCAGTTTCAAGGCAGTCGTTGGTGGAGTTTCCAGCGCCGCCCAAAAGGGTTGTCAGCGCCATGGCTCCTGCGGTCGGACACTCCTATAATGCTATCGTGTCGAGCTGATAAAAACGAGAGCCCAAATGTCTGATACCCACACTTCGGATAACCCGGAAGAATTCGAATCCACCGACGATAGCCCCGTGGATGCCCTGCAGGCGATCAGCATCGTGCAGCGAGGGAATCTGAAAACGCTGGAAAAGACCCTGCGCAAGCAGTGGCGTCTGGGCCAGAACATCGTGTTGTGCTGGAGTGCAGACGAGCGCGGATTGCTGGTGATTTTCGTGCCGCATTATTTTTTGGGTAACTACTGCGCCGCTGGCGAGGGCCAGGACAACGAAACGTTCATCCGCCAGTTGATTTCAGGCCGTCGTCGCAAAAGCCGCGACGACCTGTTTGCGGTCAGTGAACGCCTCGATGTGTCCCCCACTTTTATCAAGCTCAACACGGCGCTGAACGAGGATCCGCAGGTTCTGGATGGTGTCGAGCAACTGATCAAGCGCTACGGCCTGAGCTACGTTGAAAGCCGCGCGGTCCTGTTGTTCGATATTGTAGAGTTTTCGCTGTTCACGCCATTCGAGCAGGCCAGCCAGCTCAATAGCCTGTCGTATTCCCTGAACTCGGCTTACAACAAGTTGCTCAGCCAGGGCATTGAAATCAATTTCTCGCGCACTACGACGGGCGACGGTTACTACGTCTGGAACCGGCAACTGGGCGCCAGTGCAAACCGCGACCTGTTCTATTTTATGTTGCTGGTGGTGGCTGATAACGCGGTAGCGCGGGCGGCTTCGCGTGGTAACACCGTGCCCGTTATTCGTACCGGCTATCATATTGGCGGCCACTATGAATTATATCAGGCAGAGGGTGTCAATCCTTCAGTCTTCAGTTACATCGTAGGTGACGTCACTATCGAGCTGGCTCGCATGCTGGATATCGCCCAGGCTGACCAGGTGCTGGTTGGCGATTTCAGGTGCGAGGCGACGGGCCGGCACGCCACGCCCGGGCAGGGAGCCGCCGGTATCGTTCCAGGTGTGGGTTCGATGTCGACACCGGCGTTTGTCAGTGCCTGTGACCGCGAACTGGAAGTGGTCGCCGGTACCCAGTTGTCTGGCAAAACGATACGCACCATGCACTGCCATCTTACCGAGACGTCAGAGCAGTCCGCTGGCGCGGGCCCACGCCGTTTCCTGATCGTTGACAAACATGGCCTGTCGCGCAACGCCTACAACCTGCAGGTGGACATCGATCTTGATGGTCATTCCCTGGCGCTGGGCCTGGCGGAGGAGCGCCTGCCGCGGCTGTCCGTGACGTCTGTCGTGCCCAAGCCAAAGTCTATCGCGCCTGTGGCCAATCCCAACCAGCCTGCCGCGGCCGAGGTCGTTATCGATGATCTCGCCAGCATGTTGAAGAAACGCAGCAACAAGACGCTTAAAGAGGACTGACATCAATATGTCTCAAACGCGGCGCACAGCGGTCATGGATGTCAGCAACACGGTGGATGTGTCCGATGTTGCGGCTGTGACCGGTGAGGTACTGAAGATCCTGCAGCGGCGATACCCCGGGTTTGATTTTGCACCGGTCGTGCAACTGACGCGTGATTTCAGCCGGCTGTACGCCGGTGATTTTCCTGGCTTTCGCGCCTGTGATATTCCCTACCACGACGCCCAGCATGTGCTGGACGTGACACTTGCGATGGCGCGTTTGCTGGACGGTCACGACAGCTTCCATGCGGCTGAGGCTGGGGATCACCTTGGGCCGGAGATGGCAATGGCTGGTATTGCCGCTGCTCTGTTCCATGATTCTGGCTATATTCGGCGGCGCCGCGACAGTCGCAACACCAGTGGGGCCGCCTACACCAGGGTGCATGTCAGTCGCAGTGCGCGTTTTATGGATGATTACCTGCCGACGGTGCGTTTGGCTCATCTTGCCGGGGTGTGTACACGCATTGTGCACTTCACCGGCTATGAAATTCCCCCCGAAGAAATTGAAGTCCATAGCGACGAGGAGCGCCGACTGGGTGCGTTGCTGGGATCCGCTGACCTGATGGCGCAGATGGCTGACGTCAACTACCTCGCCAAGTGTCGGGATCATCTTTACCGGGAATTTGAAATCGGTGGAATGGCAGGCGAGCAGGCCGTGAATGGGGCCAATGCCAAAGTGTTTCTCTCACCCGCCCACCTGCTGGAATCAACCCCGACGTTTATTCGCGACGCTATAGAAGTCCGGCTCAACGGCCATTTTGACGGCGTACACCATTTCGCCGCCACTCATTTTGGCGGTCGGCATCTCTATCTTGAAGCCATCAGAGTCAATTACAGCAATCTGCAGGCGGTGTTGGCGTCCTATTCTCCGACGGAAAAGTAAACCGTCATGACCACGGTCGGTACGCTGACGATTGCCGTCGCTGCAGCATCGCTTGCGGATCAGGACGCTGCTGCTGATTTGGCCAGTGCCCTGTCGCTGACGTTGTTGCCTGGCCTGCCTGACCCTGCCGCAGAAACCTCTTTCGATGCCTTGTTGATGATCGCCGGCCAACGGTTGATGTTGCAGGCTACCGGCAAGCGCGCTCCGGGCCCTGTGGCGGTAGATTTTGCCAGTGCCGGCCTGCGCCATCGTCGTCAGTCCGGGCACAACGAACTGTTGGGCAAGGCGGTGGGCGTCGGTAAGAAAGTACCGCTGCGCGTGTTGGATGCAACGGCCGGGCTAGGGCGCGATGCCTATGTGTTGGCTGACCTGGGGTGTGATGTATTGCTGTGTGAGCGTCACCCCATTGTTGCGGCATTGCTTGCAAGCGGCTTGCAACGCGCGCTGCACAGTGCTGACTTGTCGCTGGTGGAGACCCGCTCACGTATGCAGCTGTATGCGGGGGAGGCCCGTGACGTCGCGCCTGATACTCTTCGCTCGCAGGATGTGATTTATCTCGACCCCATGTTCCCTGCGCGCATGAAGAGCGCCGCGGTAAAGAAGGAGATGGCGCTTTTTCAACAGTTATTGCACGCGGCGCTGGATGAGGGCAAGGGTGAAATCGAGAGAGAGGGCGAGAGAGAGGGCGAGAGTGAAGCACTCCTGGATTGGGCATTGCAGGCAGATGTTGCGCGCGTTGTGGTCAAGCGGCCGCTGCGAGCACCCGTGCTGGCGCAGCGCGAGCCGGGCCACAGTATCCGTGGCAAGTCAGTGCGCTATGATGTGTATGCGCGTCGCAAACTGGCGTAGCCGGGTCTGGCGGTGAGCTGCCTTAACAAGTTAACGAGCAGGATTAAACCATGTCTGAACAAAAAACAACGGCCCTGGTGACTGGCGCGTCAGCGGGGATGGGCGATGAGTTTTGTCGCCAACTGGCGCCGCGCTGCGATGTGATTATTGCCGTCGCACGTCGCGGTGAACGACTGCAGGCGCTGGCCGCTGAGCTTGCAGGGCAGGCAGAGCTGCATGTGGTGGAGGCCGATCTCACTACCATAGAAGGCGTGGCTCGAACCCTGGAGGCGCTGCGTCAGAAGGGTCCGGTTGACTATCTTATCAACAATGCCGGGTTTACCACCTATGGACAGTTTTCCAATCTGGAAGTCCAGAGCCAGCGGGACATGGTCTCCCTGCACGTTGATGCGAGCATGACTTTGTGTCGTGCGGCAATACCGTTTATGCGTGAGCGAGGCGGCGGAGCGATTGTCAATGTGTCCTCAATTGCCGCCATGCTCCCCGGCAAGGGGCTGGCGGTTTATGGCGCGACCAAGGCGTTCCTGAATGCATTTTCACAGTCGTTACAGCACGAGGTGGCTGACACGGGAATCACAGTGCAGGCATTGTGCCCCGGTTATACCCGCACCGAATTTCACGAGTCTATGCAAGACAGTGGTTTTGATATTCAGCGTGTACCCGACGAGGCGTGGATGTCATCGCAGGCAGTGGTGGCTGAATCCCTGGCTGCCCTTGGCAGCGGGCAGGTGGTAGTGATACCCGGAGATAATAATCGAGCGCTGGTGCGCAACGCGCTGCAGCAGCAGCTCGATGCGTTATAGCAACAGCCTTTGCATAATTGTGCGGTAGATCTGCGCCAGGCGAGGCAGGTCATCTGCCAGCACGGATTCGTTCAGCTTGTGGATGGTCGCGTTATTCGGGCCAAGCTCGATCACCTGTGCGCCGGTAGGCGCAATAAAGCGGCCATCTGATGTGCCGCCCGCTGTTGATAGCTGTGTCGTCAGCCCGGTGTGTTCGGTAATGGCTGCGACCGTGGCCTCTACCAGTTCCCCTTCTGCAGTCAAGAAAGGCTGGCCACTCAGGTGCCACTGTAAATCGTAGTCTAACGAATGTGCGTCGAGAATCTGCTCTGTGCGCTGGCGTAATTGCTGGTGCGTGACTTCCGTTGAAAAACGAAAATTGAACTGCACTTCCACTGCGCCGGGTATGACATTGGTGGCGCCAGTGCCGCCGTTGATATTGGAGATCTGCATCGAGGTGGGCGGGAAAAACTCGTTGCCTGCGTCCCAGTGTTCGCTGCAAAGCGCATGCAGCGCGGGCAAAGCGCGGTGAACAGGGTTGTCTGCGAGGTGCGGATAGGCGATGTGCCCCTGCACGCCCTTGACGGTCAGTATGGCGCCCAGAGAGCCGCGGCGACCGTTTTTTACCACATCGCCCAGGCTGTTGGTACTGGAGGGCTCTCCAACCAGACACCAGTCAATGTGCTTGCCCTGCTGTTGCAGGTAATCGATCACGCGCACTGTGCCGTCAGCCGCGGGGCCCTCTTCGTCAGAAGTGATCAGGAATCCAATTCGGCCCTGGTGATCCGGGTGCGCGGCCACGAAATCTTCACAGGCGATAATCATTGCTGCCAGGCTGCCCTTCATATCCGCCGCACCGCGGCCGTACAACAGTCCATCGCGCAAAGTGGGCTCAAAGGGTGGCGAATGCCACTTGTCTAACGGCCCGGTGGGTACCACGTCCGTGTGTCCAGCAAACACCAGAATGGGGCCATCTGCGCCGCGCTCAGCCCAGAAATTACTGACCTCACCGAAGGGCAGGGGAGTACATTCAAAGCCTATGGCACCGAGCCGTTCCATCATTAAATCCTGGCAGCCGGCATCTTCAGGCGTCACGGATTCACGCTGGATCAGGTCGCAGCACAGTTGTAGCGTTCTTTCCATGACGGCAGCGTTGCTCAGTTGTGCGCGTGTAGCGCTTCGTTAAGTTCCACGGCAGAGCGATTGGTCAGGCACTCTACGGCCCCGGTGGACGAGTTGCGTCGGAACAGCAGGTCGGTTTTCCCGGCCAGGTCGCGCGCCTTGGCGGTCTCTACCGGCATGCCGCTATCGTCCAGTAACGTCACCTTGGTGCCGGCTGTGATAAACAGGCCTGCTTCCACGGTGCAGCGATCACCCAGTGGAATGCCGATGCCGGCATTGGCGCCGATGAGGCATTCCTTACCCACGGAAATAACGATGTTACCGCCACCTGACAGCGTGCCCATGGTTGAGCAGCCGCCGCCCAGGTCTGATCCGCTGCCCACGCGCACGCCGGCAGAAATACGGCCTTCGATCATGCCGGGGCCATCAGTTCCAGCATTAAAGTTTACGAAACCTTCATGCATGATAGTGGTGCCTTCTCCCAAATGCGCACCCAGGCGGACTCTGGCGGTATGTGCAATGCGCACGCCGCTGGGTACGACATAGTTGGTCATCTTGGGAAACTTGTCGACGCAGCTGACTTCCAGCACTTCGCCGCGCAGTCTTGCGTCGAATTGGCGTTGCGGCAGTTCTGACAGGTCAACGGCGCCCTCGCTGGTCCATGCGACATTCGGCAATACGCCGAACAGGCCGTCGAGATTGGTGCCGTGCGGCTGCACCAGGCGATGGGACAGCAGGTGCAACTTGAGATAACCCTGCGGTACGTTGGCCGGCGGCTCGTCCTGTTGCAGCAGTACTGCGACCACAGGTTGCTGCGTGTCCTGCAGCGATTTGGCGAGCGCAGCCTGCCCGGCGGCCCCGCATGCCTGCAAGGCGTCTTCCAGCCTGGCCAGTTGCTGGGCGGACAGCGCCTGATTCGAGTCGCAGTGGGCGACGGCCCTGGCTATCTCGGCGGGTGGTTGCAACAACGGTTGTGGGAAAAAGACTTCCAGCCACTCGCGCTTTTGATTGTGGGTGCCCACGCCGAGGCCGAATGCAAATGCGCTGTCTGTCATAGTCTTGTCCTGGGTTGTGCGCCGCCAGAGAGGATGACTGGCAGCGCGTTAAACGGGTTTACAGGGTGTGGTGGTTAAAAATAGTTGCATAGCGATCAGCGGAGAATCCCGTGTGTCGCTCTTTGCCCGTATCCAGCAACGGGCGCTTGATGAGGGTGGGTTGCTCGATGATGGCTGTCAGCGCTGTGTCGTCATTCATGTTGCTGCGGGTGGCTTCGCTGAGCGCCTTCCAGCTGGTGCTGCGCCTGTTGACCAGGTTCTCCCAGCCCAGTTCCGCCAGCCACGCACTGACAGCATCTGCTTCCAGGCCATCACTGCGGAAGTCGTGAAAAACGTATTCGATATCGCGCTGATCCAGCCAGTTACGGGCTTTTTTCACTGTATCGCAGTTCTTGATGCCGTAGAGCGTAATCACGTTGTACTACCACTATTTTCTGATCTGAATTTTGAGGGTGCCCATGATAGCAAAACACGGCAGCCAGACCTATCCCCGGCGCTCTTCAGGCTGCGGGTCACGCTGTTCTTTTTTGCAGAGCCGCAGTAAGTGCAGGGGAAGCCCCGTTAGACAGCAGGGCGCGCAGGTTCTAGACTCTCGGTGTTGCGAGCGCTCTCTCTGCGCCATCGCAGTCAACCTGAAAAAAATAATGCAAGGACATCAATTATGAATGCTATCGACACGGGCCTGGCTTTACCCATGATAGGGATGCTGGCGCTGACGCTATTGGTCTGGATCGCCCTGTTTGTGCAACGCGTTGGATTTGTCAACGCGAACAAACTGCATATTGAAGATATGAAAACGCCGCGGGATGTGGAATCCATGATTCCGGGCGAGTCGTCTTCGGCCAGTTACAATTTCAAGAACCTGTTTGAAATGCCGGTAGTGTTTTATGCCGTCTGCCTGTATCTGACGGTGTTTGGCATGGTGGACGAGTTCCACGTTTACTGTGCGTGGTTGTTCATGATTTTTCGTGTGGTGCACAGCCTCATTCACTGCACCTATAACAAGGTGACCCAGCGCTTTCTTGCTTACCTGATTTCATCCGTTGCAGTGTGGATTATGGTTGCACGGGGCTTGCTGGCGACGCTGTAAGCACTGCGTTGTCCGGCGCTGCTGGTGGCAGCACTTGTCGCGTCAGCCTTCTGCTACTGCTCAACCCATTCACCCGGCGCCTGCGCGGTGATCACCGCACGCCTTGGCGCCGGGTAGCCTTCAATGGTTTTACTGTGATCGTCGGGATCCAGGAAATCGGCGAGCGAGTGAAATCGCATCCACGCTGTACTGCGCTGCTCTTCGATACCGGTAACGCTGACATCAATGGTCGTTGGATCGACAAAACCCAGCTTCAGCAGCCAGCCTTCCAGCGTAGCGCAGCTGGGCAGGAACCAGACGTTGCCCATTCGGGCATAGCGTCCTTGCGGCACCAGTGTGTCGCCCGCGGCCCCTTCAATGACCAGTGTTTCCAGAACGAGCTGGCCTCCGGGGCGCAGGCAGGCCTTTAACTCCAGCAGGTGATCCATCGGGGAGCGGCGATGATAAAGCACGCCCATGGAGAATACCGAATCGAAAGCCTGCAGCTTCCCAGGGACTTGCTCGATACCCACAGGCAGTACCCAGATGCCCTCCTGTTGCAGGTATTTCTGCAGGGCCCAGAACTGCACGACAAACAACGGAGTTGGATCGATGCCAATGACCTCACGCGCTCCCTCACCCAGCATACGCCAGCAGTGATAACCGCTGCCGCAACCGACATCCAGTACGCGCCGGCCTGACAGGTTGTGAATCTGGCCTCGCAGGCGCTCCCATTTCCAGTCGGAGCGCCACTCGGTGTCGATGTGAACACCAAACAGCTCGAAGGGTCCTTTGCGCCACGGGTGCAGGCCTTGCAGTGCATCGTGCAGTTGCTTCACCTGTTCCGCGTCTGGCGCCGTCGCGCTCGATGCGCCTATCCTGGAGGTGTTCAGCTGCACTTCGTGGGGTGTCAACGCAGGGAGGTCTTCCAGCGCAGCCAACCAGCGGGCGAGATCGCCGTAGCGCTGGTGACTGAGTCCGCGTTCCAGTTGTGCGGGCAGTCGCTCTGCCCAGCGAGCCAGCGGGCCCTCACGCCAGCTGGCGAGTAGCGGATCGTAATTCATCATTTGAGGGCAACAAGAGACGCAAAATTAAAACACTGGAACCAGACGTCACAGCTGCTGAATCCTGCCTGCCTGGCACGCTCGCGATGCTGGTTAAGTGTCTCCGGTAGCAGCACATCCTCCAGCGCGCTGCGCTTCTGCGCAATCTCAAGATCGCTGTAACCGTTGGCGCGCTTGAACTGATGGTGCAGGTCTATATTGAGCTCGTTCAGGTGCGGGTCTTCAAAGGTCACTTTCTCCGACAGCACCATAATGCCACCGGGACGCAGTCCCTGTGCAATGTGGCTGATGACGGCATCGCGATGTTCGCGCGGTATGAACTGCAGGGTAAAGTTAAGCACCACCACCGAGGCGTCCTCAATGGCGATATCCTGCAGGTTAGCGCAGACCAGCGAAACAGGCGTGTCGTGCGTATCGGTATCAATGATGCTGCGACAGCGCTGCAGCATTGATGCCGAATTGTCGACACCAACAATGTGGCAATCACTGTGGCGAATATTCTGCCGCATGGCGAGCGTCGATGCGCCCAGTGAACATCCCAGATCATAGAGATTGCTGCCCTGGCTGGCATAGCGTCCCGCCAGCAGGCCGGTCATGGATATGATCGTCGGATAGCCGGGTACAGAACGCTTGATCATGTCCGGGAATACGCGCGCGACGTTATCGTCAAAAGTAAACAGACCAGCATCCGTCAGTGGATCTGCGTAAATAGTGTCGCGCGGCTCGGTCATTGCAAACAGTGTCCCAGTATTGCGGCAAAGAAGTGTGTTGCCGGTTTGTCGGTTGGCATTTGTTGCCGGTTAATAGTGGCGCAGAGGCCGCTCAAGCGCAAAGCGCGCGATTCTAGCATGAAATGTTGAACCGCCAAGGCGGGCTTTACTTGTGTCTGTTCGCCATCAAACGCCACAATGGAAGTACAGACTCAGCGGGAAATAATATGCAAGCGACTACACCGCGCGTCATCCCCGACCTGCGACCTCCGCGATTGCGACACAGTGTGCTGGAATTTTCCCGCGTCCTGTTCGAGATGGGCAGCACTTTCGCTCTGGGACCTGTTCTTCGCACCCTCCCCAAAGGCGATGGTCACACCATCATGACAGTGCCCGGGTTTATGGGAGCTGATGGTTCTACGGCCCAGTTGCGCCGTTTCCTGAACCAGCGCGGGTATCACGCCATCCCCTGGGGGCTGGGTCGCAACGCGGCGTCGGTAAGGCCGGTCAGCCTGGACGATTTCCTGGAGCATCGTACGGCGATCGAGAAGCAGATCGCCGCGCGTCTGGAGCGGGCGTTTCTCGACAGCGGCAGAAAAGTGACCCTGATCGGATGGAGTCTTGGCGGCCTGTATTCGGTCGCGCTGGCGCACCGTTTTCCGCAGTGGATCAGGCAGGTCATCACCCTGGGAACGCCCTATGGGGATCCCCGCGGCACCGCGTTATACAAGCTGATGGGGCGGCTTTACGATAACAGGGTCGAGGTGGATGATGCTGCGCTGCAGCGCTGGGTAGAATATACCTATCGAGGCGGTGAACTTCGGGTGCCGGTGTTGGCGCTGTTCAGTGAATCAGATGGCATCGTTGGCGCAGGCATTGCGCGCTGCCAGGCAGATCCCCGCTATGTCACCAATATTGCGGTGATGGCCAGCCACGTGGGGTTTCCGTTCAATCCGCTGGTGTTCGGGGTGATAGCCAATCACCTGGTGGCACCGCACAAACGCTGGGCCCTGTGCCGTGGCGATACGCTGGGCCCGTTTATTCGCACTGTGTGAGGCACAGTGCTTGGCTGCTCAGTTGGCGCTGCGCACCAGTTGATAATCTTCGCTGCTGGACGCTTTCGCACGCGGTGCCCTGGGATTGAATGCCGCAAAGTGAGTGCTGCACTCTGTATGGTCCGCTGAATCACTGCCGCGATTGAATTTCAGGCTGCCCAGAAACTCCACCAGGCTGACTTTCCTTTCTTCAGATTTTTTCATGTGCTGCTCTACATAGATTCATGCATTTAAATCAAGTGTAGAACTTCGCAAGTTATTTTTGTTGTAAAAAGTACCGGTAAATACTGTGAAAAATGGTGGATGCTGTCATAAAACGACCGGGTGGCAATCGGTTATGGCAATGTCTGTGGCAACTGATCAATGAAGTTGGCCAGTTCCGGTTTGCCCGCCGCAAGTTCCTCTCTGGTCAAACCCTGCAGCTCATGCGGAAACACCAGCCACTGCGCGGTGCTGTGCAGATAGTAATCCGGTGCTGAAGGCGTTTGGTTGTTGTGTGGTTTATACCACGGCGTCGCGACCCGGACCTGTGGTGCGCCTTGCTGACACTGCTGACCCAGTGTTTCGACGATATACTGCAGGGTAACTCCCGTGTCGTGCACGTCGTCAACCACCAGCACGCTCTGGTCCGGCTGCGCCCGTTGCAGCAGCCACTCCATGCCATCCAGTTCTATAGTGCTGTTGCGTTTGCCAATGCCGCTGTAAGAGCGCGCGCGAACCGCCATATGATCGGCGTGAATCCCCATGATCCACAGCAGTTCATGCAGCGCTATTGCCACCGGCGTGCCGCCTCGCCACACACCGATAATATAATCGGGGCGGTAACCGCTGTGGTAAACCTGAAAGGCCAGGGCGTAGGCATCCTGCAGCAGTTCGCTGGGCGTGATATAGCGTTTGTCGGGTCGGTGGGTGGTGTCGGGCACAGCACTATTTCCTTCAGGATCTGCAGGGGTGATGCTCAATCTCGCGCTCAGAAATAGTAACGTAAACGCCAGTGGTTTGCGTGTGCAAGTCATGTGCCTGAGAGCGTTATACGGTATATTGTCGGCGCCGCGAAGGCGACTCTGTTCGCCGTGGTCTTCGTTCAATGGGCCTTAATAAAGGAGTTTCTCTATGCTCGACGCGCTTGAGCCTTTACCCGCCGATACCATTCTGGGTGTCGCTGCGGCTTGTCGCGCAGATACGCGCCTGCACAAAGTGGATCTCTCAGTCGGTGTGTATATGGACGAGCAGGGACAATGCCCGGTTTTTGAAGCCGTGCGGCAGGCGCAGCAGGCGCTGGTTGCACAGGAGGCCACCAAGGCCTATATGCCACCGGCGGGAGACCCGCTGTTCAATCGTGGGATGCAGCAACTGGTGCTGGGCAGTAACAGCCCTGCTTTGGCGGCGGGACGCGTCAGCAGTGTGCAGACCCCGGGGGGCTGCGGAGCGCTGCGTATCGGGGCGGAAGTGATCAATGTGGCGGTGCCGCGTGCACGTGTGTGGGTGAGTGACCCGACCTGGCCGGTGCATCTGCCGCTGCTGGGCAGCGTGGGCCTGCGCTTTGAAACCTACCGCTACTATGATCCTGCCGGCCCCGATGTCAATTTCGGTGCCATGATGGAAGATCTGCAAGCCGCAGAGTCGGGCGATGTGGTGTTGTTGCATGGCTGTTGTCACAATCCCTGCGGGGCCGATCTGTCTATCGACCAGTGGGCGCAAATCGCTGATATGGCGGAGCGTCAGGGGTTTACGCCCTTTATCGATATTGCCTATCAGGGGCTGGGTGATAGCCTGGATGAGGACGCCGCTGGCCTGCGCTTGCTGGTAGAGCGCTTGCCGGAAGTCATCATTGCCGCCTCATGCTCCAAGAATATGGGGCTTTATCGTGAGCGAACCGGTGCTGTACTGTTTGTCTGCGCCAACGCTGCCGATGCCGGGACACTGGAAACACAGGCGCTGGGTGCGGCCCGGCGTATCTACTCGATGCCACCGGCGCATGGTGCACTGCTGGCGGGCCGGATTCTGGAAAACGAAGCGCTGGGCGGACTGTGGCGCGCAGAGCTGAGCGAGATGTGTGATCGTATCAACACTTTGCGCAGTGGGTTGGCTGATCAGCTGACAGCCGTGTCCGGGCGTGATTTCAGTTTCATACAGCGCGAGAAGGGTATGTTTTCCTTCCTGGGGCTCAGCGCTGCCCAGACACAGCGCCTGCGAGAGGAACACGCGGTCTACATGCTGGATTCGTCGCGCATCAATGTGGCCGGCGTCAATGCTGCCAATCTCGATTACCTTGCCAGCTCGGTTGCCGCGGTGCTTTGATCGATCAGTCGGGCGATTCGAGTTCGGCCCAGCGTTCAAACGCCTGCTCAATCTCTGACTGCACTGCTGCCAGGGCATCCAGCTCCTGCTGCACGGCTGCATGGGACTGCTGGTAGAAATCCGGTGCCGCGATAGTGGATTGCAGCGCGACCTCGCGTTGCTCCAGCGTTTCCATCAGATCGGGCAGGGCGTCGAGCTCGCGCTGCTCCTTGTAGGATAGCTTGCGCTTCTTCTGCGCTGTCGCGGCTGTCACCGTCGCTTTGGGTGATTCTGCCTTCGCCGTGCCTGCCGCAGGGCTGTCCAGCGCACTGGTCAGTTTGCCTCCACGTGCCTCCCAGTCGGAATACCCGCCTGCGTGTTCGGTAATGTGGCCGTCGCCCTCCAGCACCAGCAGACCGGTGACGACATTGTCCATAAACTCCCTGTCGTGGCTAACCAGTATTACCGTGCCCTCGAAGCCCAGAAGAATTTCCTCCAGGAGCTCCAGTGTTTCGATGTCCAGATCGTTGGTGGGTTCGTCCAGTACCAGCAGGTTGGCGGGTTTGCTGAACAGGCGTGCCAGTATGGCCCGGTTCTGCTCGCCGCCGGACAGCGCCTTGACCGGTGTTCTTACGCGCTCCGGGCTGAACAGGAAATCCCCCAGGTACGAGATGGCGTGACGTTTTTTGCCGTTGATTTCGATGAATTCCTGACCACCGCAGACATTGTCTATCAGGTTTTTTTCGGGATCGAGGTGGCCGCGCAGCTGATCCGAGTAGGCAACTTCCAGTTTGCTGCCCAGTTTGACGCTGCCGGAATCGGGATCGAGTTCACCCAGCAGTATTTTGACCAACGTCGATTTACCGGCACCATTAGGCCCGACAATGCCGAGGCGATCTCCGCGCTGGATAATGGTTGAGAAATCCCTGATCACCTGTTTGTCACCGAAAGCCTGGCAGACGCCTTTCAGTTCGGCAACAATCTTGCCCGAGCGCGACGCTTCCTCGACGCCAAAGCCCGCTTTGCCAACCTGCTCGCGCCGCTGGCTGCGCTCCTCGCGTAACGCCTTGAGCGCCCGCACGCGACCCTCATTGCGGGTGCGGCGCGCTTTGATGCCCTGGCGTATCCAGACTTCTTCCTGCGCCAGTTTTTTGTCGAACAATTCGTTGGCCCTTTCCTCAGCCTGCAGTTGTTGCTCGCGATGGCGCAGAAAACCCTGGTAGTCACCGCGCCAGACGGTCAGGTGGCCGCGGTCCAGTTCCGCAATGCTGTTCGCCACGTTCTGCAGGAACCGCCTGTCGTGCGTAATCAGGATCAGCGAGCCGCGAAAGGCGCGCAGCTGTTCTTCCAGCCAGGCAATGGCAGGTATGTCGAGGTGGTTGGTCGGCTCGTCCAGCAGCAGGATATCCGGATCGCTGACCAGCGCCTGCGCCAGTGCGACGCGCCGCCGCCAGCCCCCGGACAACTCGCCCATGGAAGCCTCTGCGGGCAGCTGAAGCTGGCTCAGTGTGGTTTCTACTCGCGTTTGCAATGACCAGCCGTCGACCGCCTCAAGGCGTTGCTGCACGCGTGCAAGCTCGTCCATATCGGCGTTTTCATCCTGGATCAGGCGATGGTAGTCGCTGAGCAGTTGTCCCGCTTCGGGCAGTCCCGATGCCACCACATCGTACACGCAGGTGTCTTCTGCCTGCGGCAGTGTTTGCTGCAGCCTGGCCAGGCGAACACCCGGTCTGAGCCAGCGCTCGCCGCTGTCCAGGCTCATTTCGCCGGCAAGGATTTTGAGCAGCGTTGTTTTGCCCGCACCATTGCGACCCAGCAGGCCGAGCCTGTCGCCGCGCGCAATGTTGAGGTCAACCCCATCCAGCAGTATGTGAAGCCCAAAATGAAGGCTGGCGTTATCGAGTTTTAGCAGTGGCATCTGGATTCTGCGATTGTCATGTGGAGGCGCATTCTACGCCAGCGGCTGCATGGCTGGCCACTCTGTGACTTCAGGGTTAGAGTAGGTCGCCAGATGCAGGGATCAATCGTACCTGCGTTGAAATTGAGGGGTGGTGTACAGGTATGGTCAGGTTTATTGCGTTGCTCATGTGCATGGCGGCAGCCGTTGCGTTGGGGCAGGAAACGGCGGTGCCGCCAAACCCTGCTTCCCTGCCACTGGTGACAATGGCCAAGCTGGATGCGGCGACTGAACAGGCCACCAATAATCTGTCAGCAGATGATCCGCAGCGCGAGACATTGCAAAAACTGTATGCGGAAACACGTGCTGCGCTGGAAGCGGTCTCGGCACAACACGAGCAGATCGCACAGTTCAGCGCTGCGCGCGCCGGTGCTGTGGCGCAGGCGAGGGCGATTCAGGCGCAGCTGGCACAGCAACGCGCTGCAGGCCCGGTGGCGGCGCTGGATGCCAACAGTCCGGCAGTGCCCAGCGATGCAAGTCTGGCAGAGCTTGAGCAGACGATACAACTGCGCAACTCGGCTTTGGCAGCGCTCAAGGGGCAAGCGGCAGACAAGGCGGCACGCCTGGATGCCATGCCGGAGCGCGCGGCGCAAATTCGGGCGCGCCTGATCGAGCTGGCCGATCTGCAGTCCGTGCTTGATACCCAGCTGGCGCTGATGCCCGGCGTGGTCGAGCCGGGTAGTGAGGCTGAGGCGCGATTGTGGTTGGCACGCGCGACCGCGGCACAATATGCCGCTGAGAAAGAGTCTCTGGATGAGGAGCTGCTCAGCCAGCCGATGCGTCAGGAGCTGGTGAAAGCCGAGCTGGATAAAGCCAACTACCGTATCGCAGTACTCGGACGTGAACTGGCGGCATTGAAGAGCCGCGCCGGAGAATTGCGCCAGGACGAAGCGCAACAGGCCCTGGCGCAGGCTGAACAGGTCCGGGCCGGCGCGGTCGGCAAGCATCCATTGGTGCAGGCGCTGGCGCAGCAAAATGCCGAAATGAGCGCGTCTTTCGCGCAGCGCGGAGATGCGATTGAGGCCGTGCGCCAGCGTGAGAGCGATGCGCGTGGCCAGGCGGAGCAGCTGGAAACAGACCTGAAAGCCATCGAGCGCAAGCTGGAAATTCTGGGCATGACGGCAACAGTGGGTAAGATCCTGCGCGAGCAGGCTTCCCAGTTGCCGCCAAAACGCGCAATGCAGACGCGCGCTGAAACCTTGAACAGCAGTATTGGCGAGTCCAGCCTGCGCCAGATCGAACTGGGCGAAGAGCGTCGACGGTTGGGCGACATTGAGCGCTACGTGAATCAGCTCGTTGCCCGCCAGCCAGGCACTGTGTCACCCGAAGTCCGCGATGACCTGCTGACGCTGGCGCAGAACCGGCATGATCTGGTGCGTCAGGCAATCAATCTGGAGAACACTTACGCGCTGGCCTTGGGTGATCTGGATTTCTCACTGCATCGTTACAACACAGCCGTGGAGAATTACCGCAGTTTTGTTTCAGCACGCCTGCTGTGGATGCCCTCGCGAGCGCCAATGGAGTTGTTTACTGAGTTTACCCTGTGGCAGCAGTTACGTGAGGTGCTCACGCCCTCGCGCTGGCTGGCGCTTGCGGCGGCTCTGCCAGCGCAGATCGTTGCGCAGCCTTTGACGCTGTTGTTGGCTCTGGTGGTCGCGTTGCTGCTGTTTTTCAATCAGCGGCTCAGGACAATGCTCAAAGACACCGCGGAGCATGTTTCGGACGTGCGTCGTGACACGTTTGGCAGCACGGTGTTTGCGCTGGGACTGACGCTCCTGTTGGCGCTCAAATGGCCGTCACTGGTGTTGCTGTTCGCCTGGCTGATGGAATCCCTTGAACCCCAGTATCCCCTGTCCACCGCGCTGTATGTAGCGCTGGGTACAACCGCGCTGTATTTTTTCGGACTGGAGTTCCAGCGAATTCTGCTGTTGCCGCAGGGCCTTGTTGCGCGGCATTTTCGCTGGCCGCCACGGCTTACCCACCAGCAGTACAAACGTCTGCTGCGCCTTGAGCAGACTTTTTTACCAGCCTCTTTTTTCGTGGCCTTTTCGATGTCGCTGTATCCGCGCATTGTCGGCGGCTCGCTGGGGGCGCTGGCGGTGATTGGCGTGCTGCTGTCGATCGCGCACTTCTTTAACAAGATGCCTGTATTCGTGCAGGGACGAATGGACATCATGTTCATTGATACCCAGCCAGAGAAAAGTGCGCTGTGGGGCAAAGTGCTGCGCCGTGCGTTGATATGGATGCCACTGGCGACGATTGTGGCAGTGCTGCTGGGCTATACCTACGCAGCCATCGAATTCTCACTGCTGTTGGTAGAGACCGTCGTTCTTTACATGTTGCTGTTGCTCGCCCACGAACTGGGTCTGCGCTGGCTGCGCCTGACGCGGCGGCGCATGATGCTCAGAGTGCGTGAGGACATGGCACAGGCTGCCAACGAGGAGGGTGAGATTACGCTCGAAGATGATATCGAGAACGATCCGGCGCTGTTGAGCGATGAGGGCACCAAGCTGCTGAATACGGTGTTGGTGATCATCGGTGTACTCGGTGTCGTGGTGATCTGGTCGGAAGTGTTTCCCGCATTATCAATCCTCGATTCGGTGCAACTTTGGCACCAGACCGGTTTGATTGAAGGGAGTGAAGCGCTGGTGCCCGTGACCCTGGCTGATCTTTTTTCTGCGCTGATCATTGCGGTCCTGGGCTGGGTGGTACTGCGGCGCCTGCCGAGCCTGCTGGAAATTCTGTTGCGTCGGCGCATGCATGTGAGCGCCGCGTCGGCCTATGCCGCGACGCGCGTGTTCCAGTATTCCGCCACGCTGTTCCTGCTGTTTTTCGTACTCGGTGCCCTGGGTGCCAAATGGTCACAGTTCCAGTGGGCGGTTGCCGCGCTCAGTGTGGGCATCGGCTTTGGCCTGCAGGAAATCGTGGCCAATTTTATCAGTGGCCTGATTATCCTGTTTGAACAGCCGATTCGGGTGGGCGATACGGTCACAGTAGGCGAGGTGTCGGGCAAAGTCACACGCATCCGTATCCGGGCGACCACCATTCGTGACTGGGACGGCAGGGAGCTGCTGGTGCCCAACAAGGAGTTTGTTACCAACCAGCTGCTCAACTGGTCCTTGTCTGACCCGGTCACGCGCAGTGTGCTCGAGGTGGGCGTTGCCTATGGCACAGATATGGATAAAGCCATGTCGCTGGTGCGCCAGGCGTGCGAGGAGCACGCCAGGGTGTTGCGTGAACCGCCGCCCCAGGTGACCTTCGATGCCTTTGGTGACAACAGTTTATTGATCACTGTGCGCTTCTTTCTGGAAGAGCTGGACAAACGCCTGCTGATTTCCAGCGAACTGCGCCTGGAGATCAATCGGCGCTTTGCCGCAGAGGGTATTTCAGTGGCGTTCCCGCAGCGCGATGTGCACCTGGATACGAGTCGGCCACTGGAAGTCACGCTGCATAAGGCAGCGGATTGAATACGGCTTATTCGCAGCGCTCGAACAGTGCAGCAATGCCCTGGCCGCCGCCTATGCACATGGTGGAAACCGCATAGCGTCCACCGGTGCGCTCCAGCTCGTACAATGCCTTCACTGTGATCATGGCACCGGTTGCGCCAATGGGGTGGCCCAGGCTGATCCCGGAGCCATTGGGGTTCACCTTCTCCGGGTCCAGTCCCAGCTCCTTGACCACCGACAAAGCCTGGGCGGCAAACGCTTCGTTGGCCTCCCAGATGTCGACGTCTTCGATGGCAATGCCGGTTTTCTCCATCAACTGGCGCACCGCAGGTGCTGGCCCGATGCCCATGATCGCCGGGTCAACCGCGGCGAGTGAGTAGCCTACCAGTCTGGCCATCGGCTTCAGGCCGCGCGCTTGCGCAGCGCTGCGCTCCATCAGCACAACAGCGGCAGCGCCATCGTTGATGCCAGAGGCATTGCCCGCTGTAACCGAGCCATCGGGTTTGAAAGCAGGGCGCAGTTTCGCCATGTCTGCCGCGTCGCAATCCATGCGGACATGCTCATCCTGCTCGAATACGGTAACGCCTTTGCGTGTTTTGAGCTCTACCGGGAGAATCTGCGCCTTGAAGCGCCCTTCCTCGATGGCGCGTTGCGCGCGCCGATGACTCTCTGCGGCCATCGCATCCTGCTCTTCGCGGCTGATGGAATATTTGTCGGCCAGGTTTTCAGCGGTGATGCCCATGTGGGTATCACCGATCGGGCAGGTGAGGGCGCCGGTCATTGGATCGACCATCGCGTTGTCGCCCATTTTGGCGCCAAACCGCGCTGCCGGCAGCCAGTAGGGTGCGCGGGTCATGGATTCGGCGCCACCGGCCACGGCGGCATCGCAATCGCCCAGCAAAATCATTTGTGCCGCTGAAATCACAGCCTGCAGGCCGGAACCGCACAGGCGATTAACGGTAAGCGCGGGTGTCTCTATCGGCAAACCGCCCTTCAGGGCAGCCACGCGGCTGATGTACATGTCGCGTCTATCGCTGTGCACCACGGAACCGATGACGCAGTGGCCGATATCGGCAGCTTGCAGCCCGGAGCGATTGACGGCCTCAGCCACCACCTTGCCGGCCAGCTCCGTGGGTGGCATGTCTTTGAGGCTTCCGCCAAAATCCGCGATGGCGGTGCGAACGCCGCTTAATACTACAACCTCTCGTTGGCTCATCGAGTTCTCCATGGTGTTCGATTGATGTTTAGTCTGTGCGTCTGCCGTCAACGCCGTCAAACCGACATTTCGGGGACATGATCAGGTACCTGCAGTTCTCCGGCGGTAAGCGCGACAATCTGGTCCACGCTGACGCCCGGCGCGCGCTCGCGCAGGATAAACTTTCCATCCTCAATGTCCAATAGCGCAAGATCAGTCAGCACGCGTTTGATGCATCCCTTGCCGGTGAGTGGCAGGGTACATTCCTGCAGCAGTTTGGACTCGCCGTGTTTGGAGGCATGGGTCATGGTGACAATGATATTGTCAGCACCGGCCACCAGATCCATGGCGCCGCCCATGCCTTTGATCAATTTCCCCGGGATCATGTAGGAGGCAATGTTGCCGTGGCAGTCGACTTCAAAAGCGCCCAGCACTGTGAGGTCAACGTGGCCGCCACGTATCATTGCGAAGGATTCGGCAGAGGAGAACAGTGCCGCGCCTTTGACCATGGTGACGGTTTGTTTGCCGGCGTTTATCAGGTCGGCATCCACCTCATCGTCCAGCGGAAACTCGCCCATCCCAAGCAGTCCGTTTTCAGACTGCAGCATCACCTGCATGCCCGGTGGTATATAATTTGCCGCAAGCGTAGGTATACCGATACCCAGGTTGACGTAGTAGCCGTCCTTGAATTCCTGCGCAACGCGTTGCGCCAGTTGTTCCCTTGATAAAGCCATGGCTGTCTCTCCTCAGGCGCTGCGCACAGTGCGCTGTTCGATTGCTTTTTCGAAGGTGCCCTGTATCAGGCGGTTGACATAGATACCAGGTAAATGGATCTCGTCCGGATCCAGCTCGCCCACTTCCACGATCTCCTCGACTTCCACCACTGAAATCTTGCCGGCCGTGATGGCCATGGGGTTAAAATTTCGCGCAGTTTTGCGAAACACCAGATTGCCGTAGCAATCTGCTTTCCAGGCTTTGGCAATGGAAAAGTCGCCCTGCAGCGCTTCCTCGAGGATATAGTGCCGCCCGTTGAATTCGCGTACTTCCTTGCCCTCGCCCACCGGTGTGCCGTAGCCGGTGGCAGTATAGAAAGCCGGTATGCCCGCGCCGCCGGCCCGCATTTTCTCAGCGAGTGTGCCCTGCGGCGTCAGCTCAACCTCCAGCTCGCCACTCATCATCTGCGCCTCGAACAGGGCATTCTCGCCCACGTAGGAGGCAATGACTTTCCTGATCTGCATGTCTTCCAGCAAAATGCCCAGCCCTTTGCCATCAACACCACAATTGTTGGAGGCGAAGGTCAGGTTGCGCGTTCCCATGCGCTTGATTTCCCTGATCAGGTTCTCGGGTATGCCGCACAGGCCGAAGCCGCCGGCGATCACTGTCATGCCATCTTCCAGCCCGGCCATGGCCTCGGCGTAGCTGCTGACTGTTTTATCGAATCCAGACATCGTGTTTCTCCAGGAATCCCGTGGTTTGCTGCAATGCTTGCACAGCCTGCCTCAGGGTCTTATATTTATCAAATCTAAATAATTTAATGATTAATAGATAAAGTTAATGAATATGAACATCAGCGTGCGCCAGTTGCAGGTTTTTGTCGCGGTTGCCGAAGCCCGCAGTTTTGCCGAAGCCTGCAATGTCGTACACCTGTCGCAACCCGCACTCAGCATTGCCATGCGCAAGCTCGAAGAGGCCGTGGGCGGCAAGCTGTTGGCGCGTTCAACGCGCTCCGTGGCGCTGACTCCGGAGGGAGAACAGTTCTACCCCGTTGCGCAGCGTCTTCTGGCGGATTGGTCGCGCGCGCTGGAAGATGTCAACAATCTGTTTACCCTGCGCCGGGGAAAACTCGATATTGCCGCAATGCCGACGTTCGCCGGCAGTCTGCTACCGGGCATCATCGCTGACTTTCATCACCGCTATCCCGCCATCAACGTTACCGTGCACGACGTGATTGCAGAGAACGTGGTGGAAATGGTGCGCGCCGGGGCAGTGGAACTGGGCATTACCTTTGATCCTGGCGATGCCGCCGACCTGCTTTTCACACCGCTGTTTCGCGACCGTTTTGTCGCAGTATTGCCCAGGGATCATGTGCTGGCACAGCGCAGCCGATTGCAATGGCGTGACCTGCTGAAGTGTGACTACATCAGCCTGCAGCGGCCTTCCAGTATTCGCCTGCTGATAGACAGTATTCTGCAACAGCACGATATAGCTTTGTCGCCCGCATTCGAAGCGCACCAGCTGGCCAGCATCGGGCGCATGGTAAGCGCTGGGCTGGGGGTGAGTGTTGTCCCTGCGCTGAGCAGCGCACAGATGCGCGAGATGGGTGCGCAGTGTCGCCCGTTGGCAGGCCCCATCGTCACACGCAACGTTGGCATGATAAGGCGTAAACGGTATCCGCTCTCAGCGGCGTCAGAGGCGATGCTGGGTGTTATTCGGAGAGCGAACCTCAGTGCCGACCAGGACTCGGTTTTAGGTGGCAACTTCGGTTATCATTCCGGCCCCGCTGATCTGGAAATCTGAACGACCATGGCGCCCACTTTGCAACGACATCACGACCGACAGGTCGCTACCTGGCTACTGTTCTGCGCGGCCGTTATTTTCGGCATGATTGTACTGGGTGGTGTCACCCGGCTTACCAATTCCGGGCTGTCTATGGTGGAGTGGAAGCCGCTGGTAGGCGTCATTCCGCCGCTGTCTGAGCAGGCCTGGATGGAAACGTTTGAAAAGTACAAGCAGTTTCCCGAATACCAGAAGGTCAATCGCGGCATGAGCCTCGACGGTTTCAAGTCGATTTTCATGTATGAATACCTGCATCGTGTGTTGGGGCGGCTCATCGGCGTTCTGTTCTTCTTCCCGCTGGTGTATTTCGCGCTCAAGGGACGCATCAGGCCCGGCTTGATGCCCCACCTGATCGTGCTGTTCATCATGGGTGCGCTGCAGGGCCTGCTGGGCTGGTACATGGTGAAAAGTGGCCTGGTGAACAATCCACGCGTCAGCCAGTACCGCCTGACAGCCCATCTGGGTATGGCGTTTGCCATCTATGGCTACATGCTGTGGGTTGCATTCGACCTGTTTTTTGCCACACGCAGTCGCTCTTCCGGCGAGGCCGCCAGGCACGCCCGCTGGGCCATGGTGTTGCTGGGCCTGGTGTATCTCATGATTCTTTCCGGAGGGCTGGTCGCGGGGACACGCGCGGGCTACGCCTACAGTACCTGGCCTTTAATGGGGACGTCTTTTATTCCGGCGGGGCTGTACAGTGGGTCGCCGGCCTGGCTGGATATCTTCGAGGACATTACGACCATTCAGTTTAATCACCGAATGTTTGCCTACCTGCTGTTCGTGCTGATCAATGCCTTTGCAATCGTGGTGTATCGCCGTGCGCAGGGGATGCGTGAAAAGGTGGGAGCGGTGTGGATGGTGATTGCACTGTGGGTGCAGGTGACGCTGGGTATCAGCACCTTGTTGCTGCATATGCCGGTTACGATCGCCGCCGCACATCAGGCCGGAGCTGCGGTGCTGTTAGCCGCGATCGTGTTTACCAGCCATTCTCTATCTCGTCGCTGAACGTTTCACCAGAACGAGACGCTGGCGTCGTCGCCGCGCCGGCCCAATAATTGCCGCCGATCACCATTAAAATCGAAGCGTACGTCTGCTCTGCGATCGCGGCCTGAGCGGCGCATCTCCGAGCGTCTCTCAGGGCCTGAATACTTCTCTTTTTCGTCTGCTGCAGCCTTGGCACCTGCCGGGCTTGGGTCGCGCGCACCGAATGTGGCTTTTTCCGGGGGCATGGCGCTGTCCTCTTGTCTGTTGAATGGGTTGAAACCCAGATTGCAGTCTGACGCAAAAGACACTCCCTGGCTGCCCCAACAGCTTGTCATTTCGCAGCATTAGACAGCTTTTTGTGACGTCAGTCACAAAAAATGCCCTTTCCAGTTCGCTGCGGCACCCGTGATGGGTGTTCATACTGCGTGAGCCGCCGTGCCTCAAAGTGCTATTGGCGTTGGCTATCAATGTAAAAGTGGCCCAGAATAGGGTATCAAGAGCGTTTGAAACGGATTGCCGCCTATGTCTGTAACCCGCGTTTTGTGCAGTGCCCTGATGTCACTCGTGTTGGTCGCATGTGGTGGCGGTGGGAGTGGTTCTGACGGTACCGCAACGCCTCCTCCCGGACCGCCTCCTCCCCCATCGCCGCCAACGGCAGCGATGCTCGAAAGCGCATCGCGCCTGGCCTCCAGAGCCACCATGGGCCTGCCATGGAGCGAAATTGAAGCACTGGCCGAGCGCGGTGAGTCAACGTGGCTGGAAGAGCAGTTTTCCAGGCCTCTTGGTTCCCACGACGCCGTGGTCGCCGATCTTCTGCAGCGACAGCAAAACGGCGAGTTTGCCGCTCTGGAACAGGAGATCGGGGAGGTTGAGTTCGTTTTCCGTCGTCTGGCATGGTGGCAGCAAGCGATTAACGCGCCCGATCCCTTGCGGCAGCGCGTGGCACTCGCTTTAAGTGAGATTCTGGTCGTTTCTGACCAGGTGGACGACCTCGCCGTCTACCCCTACGCGCTGAGCAATTACTATGACACGCTGCTGCAACACGCCTTTGGCAACTTTCGCGATTTGTTGCTGGCCGTCACGCTGCACCCATCGATGGGTGTTTACCTCAGTCATGTCAACAACGCCAAAGCGGATCCACAGCGCAACACGTTCCCGGACGAGAACTACGCGCGCGAGGTGATGCAGTTGTTCTCTATCGGCCTGTTTGAGTTAAATCCTGACGGCACTGAAAAAACGGATGCCCGGAACAACCCGATCCCCACTTATGACAACGATGATATCCGGGAATTTGCCAAGGTGTTCACCGGCCTGTCATTTGACGGCCCCGACGCCTATTTCGGTAGTGGTGGTCCTGGCTATCGACAGCCCATGCGCATGTTCGAGAATTATCACGACAACACAGCAAAGCGGCTGCTCAACGGTGTGACATTGCCAGCCGGGCAGGCGGGCATGGATGATATCAATGCTGCGATAGATAACCTGTTCAACCATCCCAATGTGGGACCGTTCATCGGCCGCCAGCTTATTCAGCGGCTGGTGACGTCCAACCCCTCCCCGCAATATATTGGCCGGGTTACAGCCGCTTTCAATGGTGATGATGGCGGTGCGCGCGGTGACATGAAGGCGGTGCTGCGGGCCATTCTGCAGGATCCCGAGGCGCTGGCCGAGCCGGGCACTGATCCGCAATTCGGTAAACTGCGCGAACCTCTTCTCCGCGCTATCGCGCTATTGCGGCAGTTCAATGTCAGCAGCCCCGACGGATTCTATGCCAATACTGGCTACACGGTTGAGTACCTGCTCAACCAGCATCCGCTGTCTTCTCCCAGCGTGTTCAATTTTTTTCTGCCGGCACACAGCCCGGTGGGCGAGATAGCTGACGCCGGATTGGTCGCACCGGAGTTCCAGATCACTAACAGCACTACCGTGGTGGCCGTGTCTAATCTGGCTGATCTGGTGCTACTCGGTGAAGTCGTCAACGATCTTGATGAGGCGCCTTTTCGCGCCGCGAGTCTCGACCTTGGCGAGTACATTGATCTGGCCGATGACGCAGAACAACTGGTAGATCGACTCGACCTGGTGATGACCTATGGCACGCTGCAGGCGGGAACGCGTTCGGTCATCGTGGATATTCTGCGCGAGATTGAGGATCCGGATTTTCGCGTGAAGGCGGCAATCTACCTGGTATTTGTCTCTGCTGATTACGCTGTGCAGCTATAGGAGTGTATTGATGAGCCTGAATCGACGGCAGTTTTTGTCCCATTCCTGTGCCATGGGCGTTGCCAGTGCAACGCTTTCCTCATCGCTTCTGCAGCTGGGGTTGGCGCGCAACCTGGCCGCACAGTCGGCAGATGATTACCGGGCGCTGGTGTGTGTCCTGCTCGCCGGTGGTAATGATTCCTACAATATGCTGGTGCCGCTGGATATGGATCACCACGCACGGTATGCAGCCTTGCGTTCAGATCTGGCGCTTGATCGCAGCAGTCTGCTGCCCCTGGCTGGCAGTGCCGATGACGGCCGGCGCTATGGTTTGCATCCCGGTATGTCAGCCTTGCAAACCCTGTTTGCCCAGGGTGATGCTGCGCTGCTCAGTAATGTGGGAACCTTGATTGAGCCCTTCGATCCCGTCGCCGTGGACAACGGCAATGCGCGCACGCCACTGGGCCTGTTTTCGCATGCCGACCAGATCGCGCAATGGCAGACCGCTATTTACGATGACCGCGTGGCGCAGGGCTGGGGCGGGCGCGCCGCAGATTTGCTGCAGGGCGTCAATGTGGCTAACGGCATCTCCATGAACATCTCCCTGTCGGGCAACAACATCTTTCAAAGTGGCAATGACGTTGCGGAATATGCCGTGGAAGCTGACGGTGACGGGGCGGTGGGCATCAATGGATATGACGACGGTACCCAGTTTGGTGAATACCGCAAGGCCACGATTGATGCACTGCTGGCGGTGGAACAACCCAATATTTTGCGTCGCGAGTATCGCAACCGATTGTTTGGGGCGATCGAGGCACAGCAGGTGTTTTCGGCTGCCCTGGCTACTGCGCCCGGGATCGCCTCACCATTTTCGGAGGATTATTTTGCCCAGAGCCTGCGTCAGATCGCGCGCATTATTGCAGTGCGCGACACCCTCGGCGTAAAGCGCCAGACGTTTTTTATCACGGTCGGCGGTTGGGATCATCACGACGAAGTACTGCAGAACCAGGCTGCGATGCTGCCGCAGATCAGTGGCGGCCTGCTGCAGTTTCGCAATGCCCTGCAGGAGCTGGGTGTTGCAGATCAGGTGACGACGTTTACGACGTCGGATTTCGGCCGCACGCTGACCTCTAACGGCAAGGGTTCTGATCACGGCTGGGGAGGTCATCACGTGATTATGGGCGGCGCTGTGAATGGCGGTTACTTCGGCGCCTATCCTGATATCCGACCCGGGAATCCACTGGATGTAGGCCGTGGCATTTATGCCCCGACCACCTCAGTTGACGAGTACTTTGCGGAGCTTGCACTGTGGTTCGGCGTGCCCCGCTCCCAGCTTGCGACGGTGTTACCCGGCGTTGGGCGGTTTTACGCCCCCAGCTCTACCCGGATGCCGTTGGGATTCATGCGGGTATAATACGGCGCTTATGACAGCAGCCAACCAACTGGAAGTGAGTGTAGCCCTCACGCAAGCCGTGCTGGAGAGCCTGCGCTCGTTGCAGGTGGACGCGCCCGAGCGCCTGCTTGGCGAAGTGGGCATTGCATCAGAGCTTCTCAACAAGCCTGAAAACCGCATTCCCTTCGAGCAGCAGCAGGCACTCTGGGCGCTGGCGGTAGAGTGTGCCGACTCGGCAAATTTTGGCCTGCATTTTGCGCGCAGCATCCAACCGACCAGCTTTGGCCTCGTCGGCTTTATGGCCATGAACTGTCGCACTATCGGCGAGTGCTTTGCAGCGATGGTGAAGTACCAGTTTCTGGCCGGGCAGGGTGGCGAGTTCTCTCTGGCCGCAGATGATAAGCACGCCGCCCTGATTTATACCCCGGTCAACCCGATGCACCCGGTGACACAGCAACGCGTGGTAGCGATGCTGGCGGCGAGCGTGAGTTTTGGACGCTGGCTGGTCGGCGATGCGCTGCAACCGCAAAGCGTACACTTTGCCCACGCCGCATCCGGGCGTGCCGTCGGTGCGCGCGATGTCGACGAATACACTGAGTTTTTCGGTGCCCCGGTGAGTTTTGGAGAAGCTGACAGTCGCGTGGTGTATGCACCTGAGGTGCTGGAGCTGCAGGTACCCAATGCCAGCGAAGAACTGTTGCAACTGCTGAGCGGGCGCGCCAACCGTCTGTTGCAGAGCCTGTCCGGGCAATCCGGTATTGCGGCGCGTATCGCCCTGTTACTGGCCTCGCAGTTAAACAATCGTGTGCCGGACAAGGCGCTGATTGCCACCCAGCTGGGCATGAGCGAACGCACCATGCAGCGCCGCTTGCGCGACGAGGGTACCAGCTACCAGTCAATTCTGGATCGCAGCCGACATTACCTGGCGCGCGAGTTGCTGCTCAACACCCGTTTGCCGCTGTCTGATATTGCCGCGCAGCTGGGTTTTGCCGAACCCAGCGCGTTCTATCGGGCATTCAGGAAATGGCAGGGCGCAACGCCGGGGCAGTTTCGCCAGCAGTCCTGAATTCAGGGCGCTGGATCGGCAACCCGGTAGGCCAGCAACAGGTTGCCGGGCAACTGGCCGAACATTGAATACCCTGATTGCACATATAGCCAGCCATCCGCAAGCACCTGGCCGCCGACATCAATTGCCCCGCCGTGGCCGTCTATGCCGTTGCTCGCCGTAATGGGGCGCGCCGTCTCGGCCTGCCACAGTACGTCGCCGTTATTGATGTCATAGGCGCGTACCTTGCCGTCAAGCCCGGCACTGAAAGCCAGCTCCGGCGTTGCCAGTGTTGCCGCAGACAGTCCGTAATAAAACGAACAGCGGTACATGTCTTCCAAAGACAGCTGCTTACCGGCGCGCATGTTCTGCAGCCCAATCAGCGGCTTGTCTTCGTCGGGGATGTAACAGCCGCGTTCGACGGGCTGGAACCAGAGAACGCTGCCGTCGGTGATATCCAGCGCGTGCAGGCCAGGCTTTGGAATATACTCCGGACGTTCCCGTTCCGGGTCAGCGGCGGCGACGATCAGCTTGTCGCCAGACAATGACATGCCCCAGTGAACACCGCCGTTGGTGGTGGTTTGGGCCAGGCCGGGGCCGATAGCCGCGTTGCTGACACTGCGATGCCAGACCAGCTCTCCGTCGGTGTCGAGTGCATAAACATCGCCCGATTTCTGCCCGGCAAGCAGCAGATCCTGACCGTCAGGTGCCTGCGCAATGATGACCGAAGCGCCAAAGTCGAAATCGCCACCGGCATCTTCCGGGCAATTGGCGCCGCCATTGAGGCAGGCCGCGTTCCACACATCGTTGGCGGTGGCCTGGAACACCCACAGCTGCTTGCCGCTGCCCATGTCGAGCGCGATGATCGCGTCGGAAGTTTCCGTGGCGGGTTTGGACAGGTTTTCGCCCGTGCCGAAATAAATACGGTTACGCTCAGGATCGATAGCGGGTGTTGACCAAACGCTGCCGCCTGAGGGGCCATACACATCCATGCCGTCGGCATTCTGGCCCTGCAGGGTAGCGTCCGCCGTTGCATGCCATTCCCACAGGCGTTTGCCGTTGCGCGCATCCAGCGAGATCACCCCGCCGTGAGATTTGCAGCAAACGTGGGAGGGACTGCCAGATACTGCCACCTCGTAGGAAGAGACGGGAACGAAGAGTCGATCGGCATGGTAGCTGATCGAACCGGTAATGACGGAGGTTTCATAGATGCGGGCGTCTTCCTGCCACACCGTTTCCAGGCTCTGCGGATCGACCGCGTAGATCGATGCCATTGAGTCGGCAAAAATCAGCAGCTGGCGGCCGCTTTCCAGTGTGGCCACGGTGATCGCCGAGCGGATTCCGCTGATGACTTCAGTGTGTGCGCGCACACAGCCGCGCGTGCGATCGATGGCAAACAGCTTGCCGGTCTTGTCCCCGAAGTACATCGTGTCGCCAATGATGGCCGGTTGCGAACGCATGTCAGTGACGCGCGGAAAGGCCAGGCTCCAGGCCAGTTCAAGGCTGTTCACGTTGGCGGCAGTAATGCCCGCTTTCTCGGCACTCACGTATCGGCGATTCTGCGGTCCCAGGCCCCAGTCAGTGACGAAGGCTGTGGTGTCGGCAGACGGCCTGGATTGACATTGGTTCTCGGCAATCCAGCCGCTGTCATCCGGCGCTGTGCCTGCCAGGTAAAGTGCGATCAGGCCGCGTTCCTGTTTGCTCAGGTGCGCCGCCATGGGTTGCATCTTGCCGAATTCCAGCGCGACCATGACGGTCTCCTTGGAGAAGCCCGACAGGGCCTCGCGGCTGGGTGAATGCGTGGCCGGATTGTCGTGGCAGCTGGCGCAATGCTTGTCGAACAGTTTTCCACCCAGATACTCGAGCGGCAGCTTGTCGGCGTTGCGAATGGCGAAAGACTCGAGGGCTTTCATGGGCGAGTCAGACAGCAACAGTCCGCCGCCAATCACGGCGATTGCAGTAATCAGCAGCAGGGCGAGTATGGCGAGGAATTTCTTCATAGTGGATTCTCGTTATTCTGGCAATGCAAAAGCGTAAAGGTAGTCGCCCAGGGGGCGCTGGAACATATGGTGGCCACCCGCGTTGATCACCACGTACTGGCGGCCCTGGTAATAATAGGTCATTGGTGTTGCGGTAGCGTCAACCGGCAGTGTGTGTTGCCACAGGGTGTCTCCGTTGTCGACGTCAAACGCGCGAATCTGGCGATCCATGGTGGCGCCGATAAAAAACAGGCCGCCGGCGGTGCCGATGCCGCCGCCAAGGTTGGGTGTGCCCCATTCAATATGAAACGGAGCGGTGACCGGGCCCATTTCATGCACCGATCCCAACGCGGTCTCCCACAGTATCGTGCCCTCAACGAGATCAACGGCGACCAGTTTCCCCCAGGGCGGTGCGTTGCAGGGAATCCCCAGCGGTGATTGCAGGCTGCCGATTTCGATATCGTAGGGCGTGCCGTCCATGGTGACCTGCATGCGATGGCCCGCTGCCGGGTGATCACTTTCCCTGCCCTGCGCGTCGGTATTGCCAGGTGTGGGTATCAGTTGCCCGGTGAACGGGACATTGTTGACGTTCACCACAAGCACACCTGACTCACCCATCAAGGCGCCGCCACCCCAGTTGGGTCCGCCCAGGCTGCCGGGATACATCAGCGTCAGCTGTTCACTGATGGGTGTAAACAGTCCCAGATTATGCAACGCCGCCAGCTGTTTCGCGCAATGGCCGCGATCCCAGGGCGTCAGCCCCCAGGCGTCTGATGGCATCAGGGACGGATTCAACAGCTGTGGCGGTGCGATGGGTTTGGGTTGATGGCTGGCAGTATGTTCGCCGGGCATTTGTGACGGTGGCACCGGTTGTTCAGTGATTTCCCACAGCGATTCACCAGTGAGACGGTTGAGTACGAACACAAAACCCTGCTTGGTCAACTGTGCGAGAGCGGGAACTGATTGCCCGTTCTTTTGCCACTGAAACAGGATCGGCTGGGCGGGGGTGTCGTAATCCCACAGGTCATGCCGCACATGCTGGAAGTGCCAGCGATACTCCCCGCTGTGCAGATCCAGTGCAACGATGCTGTTGGCATAAAGGCCGTTGCCGGGGCGACTGGCGCCGTAGTAATCCGGTGAGGCCGCGCTGGTAGGCAGGTAAACCAGCCCGTTCTCTTCATCCACCGACATCGGGGCCCAGACATTGGCGCTGCCGTTCTCGGGATAGCCCTGCAGCGGATCAAATGACCACAGCGGGGCTCCAGTCCTGCTATCGAAGGCTTTAACCGTGCCGCGCGGTGTTTTGGCGCGCACGAAATCAATGACGGTGGAGCCAACGACCACCACACCGTCTGCGACGACGGGTGCCGATGAATTGCTCACGTCACCCGGCACGTAGCCTTCGTCGCCGTAGAGCAGCCGCTTCCCGCCATCACCAAAATCGCCACAGGGTTTACCATTGCGGGCATCAATCGCCCACAGTTTGCGGTCGTGGGTAGCCATGAACAGTCTGTGATAACAGGCAGCATCCGGCGGCAATTGCGGCTGTTGTGCGTAACTCACGCCGCGACAGCGGAATGGGCGGTCACCGCGACGATCAATCTGCGGGTCAAATTCCCAGCGTTGCTGGCCGCTGCCGGGATCCAGCGCGATCACCTTATTGAAGGGTGTGCAATACACCAGCGATTGTCCCGCGGCCTCGGGCAGTAAAATGGGTGTGCTTTGCGTGGAGGTTTTATTCATCTCCTGGCCGTAACGCTGCATGTCGCCACTGCGATGTACCCAGGCCACATCGAGGTCTGCCACGTTGTTGCGATTGATCTGGTTCGCTTGCGAGTAATGGCTGCCGCCCTGATCCGCGCCGTAGTAGGGCCAGTTGCCTGTATCGGCAAGTGCGGTCGTGCTGCACCCCATTAGGATGAGCGTCGCCGCCAGCCCGTTTTTTGCCCGTGTCAGCATGTCAATCACCCAGCGGCGTGATACGCAGCAAGGTTGGAGTGCCGCCTTCAGATTGCCAGGTGGGGAAGTGCGAATTGGTGGTGTAGATAGCGCCGTCATCCTCTGCTATCTCGATATCGCGGGTGAAGAAGCGCTGCCGTGGCATGGGGTAGACTTTCCAGCTTTCGGTGGCGATATCGAAGCCCAGGATGGTATCCGACTGGTTGCCGTTGACCCATACCACGCCGCGTTCGCGATCCACGTTCAGCGCATAGGGCACTTCATTCACCACCGGCAGTTCATAGTCGGTAAAGCGCCCGGTCACAGGGTCGTATTTCACCAGCAGTGAATCCTGAAATGCCACGATCCACAGATTGCCATCGGCGTCTATGCGCAGACGACGTGGTCCGTTGTAGGGGAAATCGATCATGGTGATGTCATCGGTATCCGGATCGATACGCGCGAGGTCATTGGCATAGAGCCTGGCCGCCCACACCATGCCATCCGGTGCAACGTCAATGCCATAGGGCATAGGCAGGCCGGTTGAATCTCGGTCGGGAGAGGGGGTGGGCCGATTTTCCGGGTCGAGACTGAACAGCAGTGGCAGCGATTTGAGTATCAGCCACTCCTTCAGGCCGCGCGCGGGCAGGTCATAAAAACTGAAGGCGGCCTCACTGCGATCAAACATCACCACCTGTGAAGACAGGGCGTTGGTGAACCACACGCGATCCTGCTCGTCGGTGCGAATCGTGTGTGGATAGTAGCCCCTGGGCATGTCGTGAATAATGAATTTCTTGCTGGTCACGTCAAACTCCAGCAGTGCCTGCTGCATGGATGGCGTGATGAAAATATTGCCGTCTTTTTTCGAATAGGCAAACGAATGTACGCCCATGTAGTTATACATCTTGGGGAATACCTGGAAACGGTTACCCAGAATGCCGCCCAGCGGTGTGCCTTCTGGGTGGGGCACCTTGTACACGGTGTAGTCGCCGGTTTTGGGATCGAGCTCGTAGATACGGTCGAACAGGTTGTCACCGATATAGATAAAGCCGTTGGGGTGCAGCAGGAAGTCGTGCATTTGTGAAAAGCCGTCACCGATCGGCCATTCGGTCATTTCTATGCCGGACAGATGTGGTTCCCACGCTTTGGGCAGTGGCACCTGATCGGGGTTCTCGCGCAGTTCGCGGTATTCCTCCTGCATCAACCTGGCCACCTGCGCGTGATCCTCACCTGGCAGGCGCGCGCCGTAGGTGTTCATGCGCTCAATGACGCTGATCCACTGTTCCTGGGTGCGCTCGTTGCGCATGAAGGGCGATGCCTGTTGGTGGCAGAAAGCGCAGTTGAGCAGGAAGGTTTTTTTCAGCTCTTCATCGCCGCCAAAGTCCAGCTGTGACAGCCAGACGTTGGATGGATAGCTCGCAATGTGCTGCTCTCGGGTCATCTTCTGCAACACAACGTTCTCCGGCAGGGCATCGAAGTAGGCATCAACGTAGCCTTGCGCACGCACCCGGTAGCGAGCGTCTTCTGCGTTGGTATCAAATTCCAGCTGCCCGTCAGCATCAGTAAACCGCGTGACCACAATGGGTGCACGATTGGTAACCCCGTGGGGCGCGTAGCCGTCATCGCTCAGATCAGCGGGAATTTCAGCCGTCGGCGTGCGTGTAATCATTGCCTGTGGGATGGGTTGGCCCTGGGCATCGTTGACGGTGACAGTGATGGTGCTGGCATAGGCTGCGGTTCCCAGCAGCAGAAGGCTGGTCAGCAGAATTCTTATTGTCATGGCGCTCTCCGGAACAGGTTAATGGCCCATTGTCCCAGTATCGCGACCGTAAATCATTGCCTGATCATGACCAGGCAGTGGTAATTCGCGCCATTGCGAGCTGGCTGCCCGCAATAGACGCTGGCCGTCAGGCGCAGTTGGTTTTCAACAACAGCCGTTTGAAGACGATCGCATTGTGGTCGTGCTCATCGCGTTCAGGCTCCTCTGCCAGTTCAATATTGGGGAAGCGTTTGAACAGCTCTGAAATGGTCAGGTACAACTGGCGTTTGGCCAGTGCCGCGCCGATACAGTAGCGCGGGCCGTAGCCAAACAGCACGTCAGGATTGAATTCGCGCTTGGCATCGAACTGCTCGGGATTTTCATAGTAATCCGGATCATGGTCTTTCAGGTGCGGCATCATCAGCACCATCTGCCCTTTGCGAATCTGCTGCCCCAACAGTTCCATGTCGGCGGGGGCATAACGGGCAAAGCCCATTTTCGATGACACGCCCCAACGGTTAATCTCGCTGAAGGCGTTGGAGAATGCTTCCGGGCTCGACAGCGCCTGGGCCACCTGGTCACTGTTTTTCAGCAGCGCGTACACAGACCACTGTTGCGCAACGAGAGTGGTGTCCGCACCAGCGCCGATCAGGGCGAGAATCAGCGTCACGATATCGCCTTCCTCAAAGCCCTCATTCTCCTGCTCAATGCGCAGCAGCGTACTGAGGAAGTCATCCTGCCCGGGATCATTGCGGCGTTCAGCGATAACGGCGCGCAGGATATCGATGGCGCGGTTGCTGTCCTGGCGGGCGCTTTCGCGCTGTTCTTCGGAAATCGTCGGGTTCCAGGTCTCAGTGAAAGTCAGGATAACCTGCTTGATATCTTTCCAGTATTTCTCCGGGATGCCGACCATGCGTGTGATCGAGATAAACGGAATATGGCTGGCGATGTCCTCGATGTAGTCGAAGGTCTCCGGTTCTCCCAACTCATCGAACAGGCGCTTGACGTCGGGCTCAATTTTGCGCTGGATATTGTCCACCACGTTGCGTGAGAACGCGGGAGCGGTGACGCGCCTTACCAGTCGGTGGTGAGTCTGGTCAGCCAACAGGCTGTGGCCGATCATGGAACGCTCGAAGTTACTCCACTCGTCCTCTGGCGGGCGCGGTGGTGCAAACTCCCAGTCGTAAAAATCGGACGAAAGGGGCTCTTCTTTCCAACAGGCCATGATGTCCGGCATGCGGGTCATGATCCACGCCTGCCAGGGCGCGTACCACACCAGGCGCCCGCGCTTGGCCAGCTCAAGGCACTGCGGCGCGGGGTCATTCATATAGTCCTTCGAATTCGGGTTGAACACCTCTTCAATCGGGGCAAGCTCAGTGGCGGCCTCAGCCATGGTTCTCTCCTTAGCGCGGATAGGGCGGTGTGCCCGGTTGTGTCAGGGTTTCTCAACAGCAGGGATAGTACAGGATCTACGCCAGAAAGGTATACATATGTCTACTTATTGCCACCCTTACCAACTATTCAACCGCTCTCCCAGGCTTTTGCCAGGTTTATTCCGTGGATACCATTCCAACGGCATCCTGGCGTAATAGGGTAAGTAGAGGTTCTCCGGGGGGCTGTCGTCATGGGCTGGCCATGTCTCGTTCAGTGCTCGGCGTTTTCCCGAAGACGCTGGCATAGGCGCGCGTAAAATGGCTGTGGTCGGCGAACCCCGTTTCCAGGGCAATCGTCCCGATGGGCTTGTCGGTTTCCAGCAGCAGCCTGCGCGCATGATCCAGTCGCACCTCATTAATGTAGCGGCGCGGTGTGGTACTCAGGTGTTTGCGAAAACGGCGCTCCAGAGCGCTGATCGAGATATTGCAGGCCCTGGCGATAGCGCCTACCGAGAGTTTGCTGGAGAAATGCTCACCAATGTAGCTGATTGGCGCATTGAGGTCATGAAAGGGGACTGACTTGCGCTCTGAGCGGTTCAGGTGCCGGCTCATGCCAAAGCTGCCGATAATATCCCCAGCGGGTGAGTAGACTGGCCACTTGGAGGTGAGAAACCACTCCACACGATCTGTCGTGCCGACGATGAGTTCCAGGCGGTCAGTGATGATGAGTCCCTGCAATACCCGCTTATCGTCCTCCACGTATTTTTCTGCCATATCCGCAGGAGCGAGATCGAAATCGGTTTTACCCACCAGGCCCTGCGCTGAACTGATGCCGAATCTTTCGTAGAACAGCCGGTTGCCCAGTGCGAATTGGCCCTGCAGGTCTTTCACCCAGGCATGCGTGTCCGGTACCAGTTCCAGCACCTCGAAACTGGAGCCCAAATCTTCGAGGGCTGCAAAAACCAGCTTTGTCATAGTCGCGCTCCTGCGCCGAATTTATACAAATCCTAAATGAATTTCTGCAAGAAATCCCGTCGCGTTGGGTAGATGATTGTCAGGCTCGGGGGATAATACCGCCTATAAGATCCCGGCCACGATGATGGGAAGCCCACCGGCAAACAATTCTGGCCCGGATGCGATTTTGGCGCGCAATCTGCCGCAGCCGGTACCAGCAAGAATGACGAGAATTGGTGCGAGAATCGTAGCAATCAATTTTCGCGGCACAGGGCGACACAATGGCAAAAGTCAGGATGGGTATGGTTGGCGGCGGGGAGGGTGCCTTTATCGGTGAGATACACCGTATGGCGGCCAATCTGGACGGCGATATCGAGCTGGTTTGTGGTGCCTTTAGCTCCGATCCCGAACGCTCCCGCCGCTCTGGTGAGGCCCTGCATTTGCCCGCGGAGCGGGTCTATGAAGATTACCATGCCATGCTTGAGGGTGAGGCGGCCCTGCCGGTGCAGCAGCGCATGCAGTTCGTCGCCATCGTCACGCCCAATCACCTGCATTTCCCAGTGGCGGAGTCGGCCTTACGCGCTGGCTTCCATGTGCTCTCGGACAAGCCGGCGACATTCAATCTGGACGAAGCCCTGCGCCTGCGCATGGTGTTAAAGGAGACCGGCCTGCTCTATGGCCTCACCCACACCTATACCGGCTACCCGCTGGTAAAAGAGGCACGGGAACGAGTGGCGTCCGGTGAGCTGGGTTTGATCCGCAAGGTGGTGGTGGAATACCCACAGGGCTGGCTGGCTGACGCCCAGGAGGATGCGGACAACAAGCAGGCTGCCTGGCGCCTGGACCCGTCTCGCGCCGGTATCAGCAGCTGCATGGGGGATATCGGCGTGCACGCGGCTAATCTGGCCGAGTACGTCACGGGCCTGAAAATTACCCGCCTCTGTGCGGACCTGACCCGCTTTGTGCCGGGGCGGCAGCTGGACGATGATGGCGCCGTGCTGCTGCGTTTCGATAACGGCGCCCGCGGCATTCTGTCCGCCAGCCAGGTCTGCGTCGGTGAGGAAAACGCCGTTCGGCTGCGGGTCTATGGTGAGAAGGGCGGGTTGGAATGGGCCCAGGAAGAACCCAATACCCTGTGGTTGAAGTGGGCTGACCGGCCCACGCAAAGGCTGCGCACGGGTGGCGACTATCTTGGGCCATTGGCGACCGCCAACACCCGAACCCCCATGGGCCACCCGGAGGGTTACCTGGAAGCTTTCGCCAATATTTACCAATGCTTCGCCGGTCAGGTGCGCGCGCGAGCGAGTGGCGAACCCGCTGACTTGCGCTCCGCCGACTGCCCCGGTATTGATGAGGCGGTGCGTGGCATGGCCTTTATTGAGCAGGCCGTAGCTGCCAGCGGCAGTGACGTCAAGTGGCACGAGCTGCCCGCCTATTGAAATCCGAACAAAGAGAATGCCGATGTCAAAAATGAAAGGCCCCGCCATCTTTCTCGCCCAGTTTGCCGGGTCCGATGCCCCCTTCGATTCCTTGCCGAATATCACCCGCTGGGCGGGTGAGCTGGGTTATACCGGGGTGCAGGTGCCCACCTCGGGGGCGGGACTGATTGACCTGCAACTGGCTGCCGAAAGCGTGGATTACTGCGATCAACTGCGCGGCACCTGCGCTGAAAACGGCGTCGAGATTACCGAGTTGTCCACGCACCTGCAGGGCCAATTGGTGGCGGTGCATCCTGCCTACGACGAATTGTTTGACGGTTTTGCGCCGGAGGAAGTTCGAGGCAAGCCGGCAGCGCGACAGGCGTGGGCGGTGAGTCAATTGCTCCTGGCAGCGCGGGCCAGCCGAAATCTGGGCCTTGATGCCCATGCTACCTTCTCCGGGGCGCTTTTATGGCACACCCTGTACCCCTGGCCCCAACGACCGGCGGGGTTGGTGGAAACGGGTTTTGCCGAGCTGGCAAAGCGCTGGCTGCCCATCCTGAATGCGTTTGATGAAGCCGGCGTGGATCTTTGTTATGAAATCCACCCGGGTGAGGACCTGCACGACGGGGTGACCTTTGAGCGCTTCCTGGAGGCCACGGACAATCACCCTCGCTGCAACATCCTCTATGATCCCAGCCACTTCGTGTTACAGCAACTGGATTACGTGCAGTTCATCGACTTCTACCATGACCGTATCCGCATGTTCCACGTCAAGGACGCGGAGTTTAACCCGGACGGTCGCAGCGGTCTCTATGGCGGCTACCAGGGCTGGACCGAGCGGGCCGGTCGCTTTCGTTCCCCTGGTGACGGCCAGATCGACTTCAGCGCAATCTTCAGCCAGTTTGCCAGGTACGGCTTTGAAGGCTGGGCCGTACTGGAGTGGGAGTGCTGCTTCAAGCATCCCGAGGATGGCGCTCGGGAGGGCGTAGATTTTATCAGGCAGCACATCATCCGCACTACCGATAGGGCCTTCGACGATTTTGCCGGCGCGGACACGGACGATGCGAGCAACCGGCGCCTGCTTGGCCTGGATTGAACCACCCGAAAAATGATAACTGGAACGGAGAGCAGCAATGACGGACAGCACGATAGACCGCAAGCGTCTTTATCACGTGGGCAATTTGTCCATCTTCATGATCGGCCTCGGTTTCGCTGTGCGCGCCAATGTTGCGCCTAACCTGCAGGCGGATATCTACGACAAGATAGACCCGCTCAATTCCGCTGCGATGGTGGGCGGCGCGCTTGGCGCGACCTTTACCGGCTTTGCACTGACACTGCTGTTTGGTAGCGCTTTGGTGGATCTGATCGGCATGAAACGCATGCTGCTGCTCTCGGCGCTGGGCTACATTGCCGGGGCGCTGGGGCTGTTAGCCGCGGCGCTTATGCCGACCGCAGCGGGCATAGAGACCCTTGTGCTGGTGAGCCTGCTGCTGACTGGCCTGGGTTGGGGCGCGGTGGAGGCAGCCTCCAACCCGATGGTAGCTGCTCTGTATCCCGAGGAAAAAACGCACCGTTTGAATATCCTGCATGCCTGGTGGCCCGCAGGTATTGTGGTGGGTGGGCTGCTGGGCGTGGCGATTACCGCCCTGGCGCTGCCCTGGGAACTCAACATGGCTGTGCTGATCGTGCCTTCACTGGTGCTGGCCTGGATGGTGGCCACGTCCGTATTTCCGGTCACTGAGCGGGTCGCATCCGGGGTCAGCTATGGCGACATGTTTCGCGAGTTGGTGCGCCGGCCCATGTTCTGGGTGTTCTGGGTGTGTATGTACCTCACTGCAGCGGCGGAACTGGCGCCGGGGCAGTGGGTGAATATCGCCCTTTCCAATATCGTCGGCATGCAGGGTATTGTGTTGCTGGTTTATGTCAGTGCGCTGATGTTTGTCATGCGCCACTTCGCAGGCCCCATTGTTGAACGGATATCGTCGATAGGCCTGATGTTCTTCAGCTGCCTGGCGGCGGGCATTGGTCTCTACCTGCTGAGCCTGGCGGATACACCGGCGCTGGCATTTGCTGCTGCCACCGTGTGGGGCATCGGCGTCTGCTACCTGTGGCCCACCATGCTGGCGATTGTGTCCGAGCGCTTTCCCCGGGGCGGCGCACTGGCCATGGGCCTGATGGGATTCGCAGGCGGCATGTCCATCCAGTTTGTACTTCCCAGGATGGGCGGCATCTTTGATGCGGCCAAGGCCGAGTTTGCGGGCGGTGCGGATAAACTCGCCACGCTTTCCCCCGAGGCCATGACCGAGGCGGTGCGCTATGCGTCGGTGGAGTCCTTCCAGTCCGTGGCCATTGTGCCCTTGCTGCTGCTGCCCGTGTTCGGGGCCATCTGGCTGTTTGACCGCAGGAATGGCGGCCACCAGCCGAAAGTGATCGGCGAACCCGGTACCCCACTGTGATAGCAGAAAAGCACAGGAGCCTCGTAGGTTCATGAACATTAAAATTGCGATGAACACGCTGCTCCTGTGGACAGGAATTACCGGCGTTAGCCTGGCGGCCGACGTGCCGCCTGCGGATGAACGGCCTATTGTCACGCCAGGGATAGTGGCGGAACAGCCGGCAGTACGGCCAGGTAGCAAGGCATCGCCCAATATTGTTTTTATCTTTGCCGACGATCTGGGCTACGGTGATCTGAGCAGCTTTGGCTCGCAGACCATCGCCACGCCGCACCTCGATTCTCTGGCTGACGAGGGCATAAAGTTTACTGACTTCTACGCCGCCTCACCGGTGTGCACTCCGTCTCGGGCGGCTTTGCTTACGGGCCGCTATCCTGCGCGAATGGGTATACGCCACGTATTCATGGCGGATTCAATGGAAGGTATGCCTCCCGGGGAGATTACCCTGGCGGAGCAGTTGCAGCAGGCGGGTTACAGCACGGGACTGGTGGGCAAGTGGCACCTGGGTCATCTGGACAGGTACATGCCCTGGAACCAGGGTTTCGACGAGTTCCATGGCGTGCCTTACAGCAACGACATGGGCAATTTTTTCTTTTACCACAACCGTGAAATTGACTGGACGCCTATCGATCAGCGCTACCTGACCCAGCGTTATACGCAACACGCCCTGGACTTTATCGAAGCGCATCGCGATGGCCCTTTCTTCCTGTACCTGGCCCACAGCATGCCCCATGTGCCGCTGTATGCTTCGCCGCAATTTGAGGGGCGCTCCGAGGGTGGGCTCTACGGTGATGTGGTGGAGGAAATGGACTGGAGTACGGGTGAAATTCTGGCAAAGCTGGATGCGCTGGGCATTGCCGACAATACCCTGGTGGTGTTTTCCAGCGACAACGGCCCCTGGCTGATGATGCGCGATCACGGTGGCTCATCGGGAGCGCTGCGCGACGGCAAGGGAGTGACCTTCGAGGGCGGGCAGAGGGTGCCGACGCTAGCGCGCTGGCCCGACGGTATTGCCCCCGGCCAGGTGTACAGCAAGCCCGCCAGTATGCTCGACTGGTTTCCAACGTTTTCCGCGCTTGCCGGCGTACCCTTACCAGCTGATCGGGTGATCGACGGCGAGGATATCTCCGGGGTACTGGCAGGGCGTGAGGGTGCGCGCGAGGAAGGTTTCTATTACCTCGCATCATTCAGCACCCGCGCGGTGGCTTACCGGGAGGGCGACTGGAAACTCAAACTGCCGCGCAAGGGTTATCCGCGCTTCCTCGACAGCGTGTTGCAAATTGGTATGTACAGTCATGGCACGCTGCTGTTTAACCTGGCGGAGGATCCCCGTGAGCAGGTTAATCTGGCAGCGGATTATCCCGATCGGGTAGATGCGATGCGCGAGCGTATCGATGGTTTCCAGAATGCCATCGATGCCGAGGATATCCGTCCGCTACATATGAGCCAGGTCGCATCGGACAAAAAAGGCTACAACCGGGTGCTGATACCGGTGGCGTTGACCGCCCTGGTGACGCTCGGGCTGGTTATCCTGGTTGTCCGGTGGCTCTATCGCGCGGTTCGCGCCGTGTTTCGCTCCCGGCGCAAGCCAGCTACCACGCGGGACAGTCACTGATGATTTTGATGGAGGAGAAAAGGGTGCATTTGAATAATTTGTGGCGAGCGGGTGTCGCACTGTCGATTGGGCTTTTATTAGCTCAGTCCGTGTGGGCTGAAAAGGGTCCCAATGTGCTGTTTATCCTGACGGATGACCAGCGTGCGGACGCGGTGGGCTATCATCCGGAACCACTGCTGGGTATTGAAACCCCGAATATCAACCGTCTGGCGCAGGAGGGTGCCCGCTTCGACAATATGTTTGTCGGCACTTCCCTGTGTTCCCCCAGCAGAGCCTCCTATCTCTCCGGTGTCTATACCCATACCCATGGTGTCTACGACAATTTCACCGACTACCCGGCCAAGCTCAAGTCCTTTCCCGCTCTGCTGCAGCAAGCCGGTTACAACACCGCCTACATCGGCAAGTGGCATATGGGTGAAGACGACGACAACATGCGTCCGGGTTTTGATTACTGGGTGACTCACAAGGGGCAGGGTAAATATTACGACACGGTGTTCAATGTCGATGGCGAGCGCAAAACGGTGGCGGGCTACTACACCGATCGTGTCACTGATATGGCGCTGGACTGGTTGGCCCAGCGCAACAAAGATAAACCCTTCGCCATGGTGGTTGGCCACAAGGCGCCGCACGGTCCTTTCGTTCCCGAGCCGCGCTATGCCCACCGTTACGACGCTGTACCTTATCCTTACCCCGCCAGCGCCTTTGAGCTGGGCGACAAGCCGCAGTGGATACGTGAACGGCTGCCCACCTGGCACGGTATCTATGGCCCGCTGTATGGCTTCCGGGAAAACTATCCGGACAAAAGCCCTGAAGCGGTCGAAGATTTCGAGCGCTTTGTCCGCAGCTATGTCGCTACCATCAATTCGGTGGATGACAGCGTGGGGCGTCTGTACGACGCCCTGGAGCGCAGCGGTGAGCTGGACAACACCATTATTGTGTTTGCCTCGGACAACGGCTTCTTGTTTGGCGAACACGGTATGATCGACAAGCGCACCATGCACGAGGCCAGTATTCGTGTTCCCCTGACGGTGCGTTACCCCGCGAGAATTGCCCCGGGAACCGTGGTTGAGCAGCAGGTGATGAATATTGATCTGGCGCCGTCGCTGATGGAGCTGACTCTGGGTGTCGCTATGCCCAGTGCACAGGGTCTGTCCTGGGTTAAGCTGCTCGATGCTGATGACGCCTCCTGGCGCAGCGCCTGGCTTTACGAGTATAACTACGAGACGCAGTTCCCCTACACGCCCAATGTGCGCGGTATACGCAAGGGAGACTGGAAGTACGTGGCCTATCCCCCCGGTGATGGCGGACCACTAGAGCATCTGGAGGAGCTGTACAACCTGGCCGATGATCCGCAGGAGGCACACAACCGGGTGCAGGATCCGGCGAGCGCGGCGAAACTGGTAGAAATGCGCGCTGCGCTGGCAAGTCTGCTCAAGAGCACCGGGGCGGATCCTGATCGCATGCCGCTGGATGAGGGCATCAGGCCCGAGTTACCGGAAGAATCTATCCGCTAAACGGCACGCCCCGGCGGTTAGTCAGTCCTTTTTGGCTTGCGTATAAAAAAGGCCGGCTGATTGCCTGTCAGCCGGCCTTTTGCTGGGGCGGGTGCTCGCTTACCAGCGGTAACGCATCTCCAGTCCGTAGGTACGCTGACGCTGCCTGGGGACGCGGTGGTTGTAGCCGTTCTGGAGGAAGGCCGTGGGAACGGAGTAGATGGTTGATGAGTAGAACTCGTCGGTGGCATTTTTGATAAAGAAGGTGGTATCCCAGGTGTCAGAATGGCTACGCAAGCGCGCCGACAGATCAAGTAAAGTCAGATTGTCGCCAATCGTGTTCTCATCCTGGTGCAGACCGAATTGCACTTCATCACGCGCCTTCAACGCGCCGATGAATACCACGTCGAACAGGCTGGCCCTGCTCCAGGTATAGGCCGCAGTCAGATTCAGTTTCCAGTCCGGCGAGAAGGGCATATCGCCACCGCTCAGGTCCTGGAGCCCGTCGGGGCACTCGCCGCGGAACTTCTGCCCGTCACTACAGTTACCCTGCTGGTAGTCCTCGATAACCGCATCCACCAGCGCGATGCCACCGGAGAGACGCAGGTTTTCCGTTGCCTGGTACATCAGGTCTATCTCAAGGCCCTGGGTTTTCACCTCGCCGGCATTGATCAGGAAGAAACCGCCGGGATCGTTCTCAGGATCGCAACCGGGGTCATCGGCAGGGCAGTCTGCCGGACCGTCCGGATCGAAAAACGCCTGCGACTGAAAGTCGTCATACACTGAATGAAACAGTGCAGCATTGAGCATCAGTTGGCCGTCGAGGAAGGTGGATTTGATGCCCAGTTCCCAGGAGTCCGAGGTTTCTGGGTCAATCTGCTCGGCGGTCGCCGGGTCGGTACCGAAGGTCAGGTCGTAGGCTGGGCCCTTATAGCCCTGCACAAAGCTCAGGTAGATCATACCCTGGTCGCTGTAGTCCCACTGTATAGCGGCCTTGCCGGACAGGTTACTTTCATTTGTGGACTTGCCGGTAGGTAGCACCGGGTCAGGTACGCCCGCCGGGAAGCCCTCCCGGGAGCGCTCGAAAACAAACTCCAGCTCATCTTCTGTATAGCGTGCTCCCAGTATCAAACGCCATCTGTCGCTAATATTCCATGTCGCCTCACCAAAGGCCGCCCAGTTGGTGGTGTCAGCTTCGAAGTCGGCGATGCCGATGCCGGGCAGCCCCGGGACGAATTCAAAAGAGCGCGTAAACTGGCGGTCGACCTGTTGGTCAAAATAGAACAGGCCGGCCACGTAGTTGAAAGTGTCACCGGTGGGAGAGGTGATACGTAGCTCCTGGGTGAACTGCTCCTGTTCGGTTGAAGCGCTCTGGTCAAAACCCAATATCTGGATGGGTTGGCCGTCGAGATCACTATCTGCCTTGCCGCCGATTTCCCAGCCGCGCAACGCGGTGATAGACGTTAACGTGAAGTCACCGATGTCCCAGTTAGCTTCCAGTGAGTGGCCCCATTGTTCGTTATCGAAAGACGGCTCCTTGTTGTTGTTCACTTCTTCGTTTTCAGGGCCGGGTTTTACAGGGGCAATGGACTCAAGCACAGAATTGACATAATCCTCGTTGCCGCCAAAGGGCTCGAGGCTGTAAATCGGTGCGGAGGTACAGTCGCAATCTCCCTTGCCGTAATCACTGGCCCACTTGATATCCAGGGTGTCTCCGCTCCAGCGCAGCTTGCCGCGGACGTTCCAGCTCTCAGAACCATTCAGCTCGTTGCCGGTGTAGTAGTTTTTTATGAAGCCCCCGGCATCCTCACCCGATGCGGTGAGGCGAAAGCCGAGCTTGTCGGTAATCGGCCCGGAGAGGGTCAGGCCCGCGCGGTACTCGTCTTCACTGAGCGCACTGCCCATGATCTCACCGGTGAACTCTTCGGTGGGGTCCGCGGTGATGATATGTACTACGCCCGCCGTGGAATTTTTGCCGAACAGGGTTCCCTGTGGTCCACGCAGCACTTCCACCCGCTGTACGTCCAGCAGTTGCATGAAGGCCTGTCCCGAGCGCCCCATGACCACGCCGTCGACCATGGTGGAAACACTGGGCTCCACTGCTGTGCTGAAGGACTGGGTGCCGATACCGCGAATGTTGAACGAGGTCTGTCGCGGATTAGAGCCCTTCTGCAGGGTCAGGGAAGGCACCAGTTGCGTCAGGTCTTCCGAGGAACTGATCTGCTGTTCAAGAATCAACTCGTCTGTCAGTGCGGTCACCGCAACGGCGACGTCCTGCATACTCTGCTCGCGCTTGGTAGCGGTTACGATCACCTCTTCCAGGGCGAGTGAATTGCCAGCATTTTGCTGGGAGTGAGCGAGCCCGGCATTGAGCGATAGCGCCAGGGCCGGGGCGAGACTTAAGGTGCGGTGAAGGGACATGGCGGGTTCCTGTCGTTATTTTATTGTGTAAAACCCTGATTCCAGCCGGCTCATATGCCGTAGATGCCAATACACTGACCTGGCCAAATCAGATGTTATTATGTAATCGATTACACTGTATTTATACTATCGGTGAGTAACTCTTTCAAGTCCTATGTGAAGTTCGGGCAGGCATTATTTCAACGGCTCTTTTCACTACAGCTGAACACAAGCCGTTGCCGGCTAGCCGAGCTTTCCTTCGGACAGTAGTCGGGCGGCGTAGTCGCAGGCCCTGGCGGTAAAAGCCATGTAGGTCAGCGAGGGATTAACGCAGGCTGAGGATGTCATAAACGATCCATCCGTCACGAACAGGTTGTCGATCTCGTGGGCCTGGTTGTGCTTGTTCAGTACCGATTGCAGGGGGTCGTCACCCATGCGTGCGGTGCCCATCTCGTGAATACCGGAGCCGCCCTCGCTAATGGCCTCGGCAGGTGTAATATTTGAAATCATGGCGCCTGCAGCGCGCAATACCTTCTCCGCCTGCACTCCGGTATCTGCCGCCAGTTTGCGTTCATTGTCACTCCAGGTGAATTCTGCCTGCACCTGGGGAATGCCGAAACGATCAGTTTTGTTGCCGTGCAACAAAATGCGGTTGTCGGCACTGGGCAGGCATTCGAGAAAGCCGGCCATGGCCCACAGCCAGAAAGGTGCGGGCTTGCTGAGCGCGTCCTTGAAGTCTGCTCCGAAGCCCTTGCGATTAAAGGACATCTGCCAGTCCGGACGGATGGGGATTGCCTGGAAACCGTAGCCGCGCACGAAGTCGGCATCTTCATCCTGGCCCTCGAGGTTGCGAAAGCGCGGGATGTATAGATTGTTGGGCCTGGCTCCCTGGTAATAGGAATCGAGGTCGTCAACGAAAATACCGCTGTGGGAAATCATGGCGTGGTCCATGAGATATTTGCCCAGCGCGCCGCTGCGATTGGATAGCCCCCCGGGGTGCTGTTCACTGCGTGAGTTGAGCATGATCTGGGTGCTGCCGACAGTGGAGGCGCAGAGGAAGAAGAGCTTGGCACTGAACTCCCGGCGCTCACCGCTGCGGCTATCTATGCAACGAACGCCTGTAATGCGTTGTCCGCTGTCATCGTGTACCAGTTTTTCCACTACCTGGTCTGGCAACAGGGTCATGTTGCCGGTGGCCGTTGCCGCGGGCAGGGTGGAACTCTGGGAGCTGAAGTAACTGCCGGTGGAGCAGCCGCGCTCGCAGGGGCCGCAGTAGTGGCAAGGCGCACGGCCCTGATGCTCCCTGGTCAGTACGGCACAGCGCCCCATGGTCATTTTGACATCAGGCAGCTTGTTGTTGACCCGCTTTTTGATGGTCTTTTCGAGGGCGTAGTAATCCATTGGTGGAAGAAACTCGCTGTCGGGCAGGTGATCCCAGCCTTCGGCCTCGCCGCTGATGCCGGCGAACTTTTCCACGTGGCTATACCAGGGGGCGATGTCGGCATAATTCACCGGCCAGGGAATGCCGTGGCCATCGGTGGCATTGGCCTGGAAGTCCATCTCACTCCAGCGATAGGTTTGCCTGCCCCACAGCAGGGAGCGCCCGCCGACCACATCCGCACGCATCCAGTTGAAAGGTTTTTCCTTCACCTTGACGTAAGGATTTTCTGCGTCGTTGTTCCAGTATTGCAGGGTCGTATCATTACAGGCATAGGAGCCGCGCTGTATGAAATACTCCGCGTCAATTTTTTCCCGATCCGGCAGCCCGTAGTGGGGAAGCTTCCAGCTGCCTGCGTGTTCACTCCGGTAGTCTGCGCCGTGACGGACATTCTTGCCGCGCTCCAGGACCAGTACCTTGAGGCCGCGCTCGCTGAGTTCCTTGGCTGCCCAGCCACCGGAGATACCGGAGCCGACTACGATAGCGTCAAATTGAGTAGCATCAGATAACATCTTTTCGCCCTTCAAACATCACGCGCATGGGGATAAGGGTGTGGTAGGCGGCGTCTTTGCTGCCGAGGGGAATGTCGCCCTTGAAGCTGCCCATCGGATTGTTGCGCAGCACCTGGGTGGCGCCCACGTCCGAGAGGAAGAAGCCAAGCACGGTCAGCTCCTTGAACTGGCAGATAAAGGGGGCAGTATCGTCCCACATGCGCATGGTGTTACCCATCTTGTACCAGTCGGATTCGCTGGCGGCATCTTCTTCCTGCTCCAGCAGCGCCAATTGCTCGGGCGCTGAAAGCGCGGGGAATGTTCCACCGGTACGAGCGCCAAAGGCATCCAGGCCCGCCATAAAATTCTGTCGCTCCCGATCTGTGAACCAATCGGCAACCATCAATTCGACAAACCGCGGCACACCGGCATCCAGCGCCCCTGGGGTGTCCGTGGCGGGGATAATCTGTTCCGCGATGGCGGCGGCGGTGGCGCGTTGTGCCGGGCTGAAAAAGTCTGTGGTGTGGCGATCAATATAGTCTGGTTGCGCGGCCAGAAAGGCCTGCTGCTCATCGCTCATGGCCCAGCCGCGGGGAGCGGTAGTGGCCCCGGCGGTCAACAGTGCGGCGACTTGCAAAAATTCCCGTCGATTCATGACTTTCTCGTATTGCGTGATTGTCGCCATTGCACCAGCAGCGCGACCAGCAGGCCGGCCACAATGCAAATGGGCGTAAGCATGGCGCCCTGTGCGAGTAAATAGTTGGCCCCGCGAAAGCCCTGGTAGCCGAGGTAGAGTGCGTCGATGTTTAAAGCGAAGCTGGCTTCGTAAAACAGCCAGCCCGTTGGTTCAAGGCCGAAGCGCAAGTATAGCGCAACAGCCAGACCCCACAGCATGGCTTTGATCGAGAGCCTGTTCACGGTTGTTGTCTAGTCATTTGGTTGCCTGGTCATTTGATTGACGAGGCGCGCGATGAATTCACGATACTCGGGCAGTGAATAGGTTGCCGCCTGGTGGCCGATGGCAGAGTAGGCCATGGTGCCATTGCCGACCTTCCTGGTCCATGCGATGGGATGCTCACCGAGCATACTGGTGTCCGGGAACACTGAGAAACGCCCGTTTTCAGGGTGATAGGAATCTTCATCAATGCTCAACAGTATGGTCGCACCGGCATCGCGTGGGTTGCGATCAAAGGCGTACCATTCTTCCGGACCCACTTGCCAGGGTGAGGGCAGGTGAGCGGTGACCACAGAGGGGTCTGCGACTATCACATCGGCCACTTGAAACTGGGGAGACATGGTATGGCCGATAAACTGGGCGCCCAGCAGAGTGTTGGGTTGCCAGCTCCAGTCGTATTGAGCATCGCCACCGGCGGCGTGCAGTCCCAGCCATTTGCCGCCGGACTCCAGCCAGCTGCGAAAGGCAGAACGCTGATCCGGGGTGAGAATGTCGCCGGAGGTGTTGTTCCAGATCACCAGGTCAAAACGTTGCAGGTCAGTCTCGTTGTGGCTGGCGGCATTGTCCGTCTGGTAGAGATGCCAGCCGTGTTGTTGTGCCAGCTCGTCCAACATGCGGCGGGCCGCTGGCAGGCCCTCTTTGTGAATAAAACCGTTGGTTTTATCCAGCACCAGGATAGCGGGTTGGCCCAGTTCCGGGATGGCGGGGGGCGCTGTGTCGTAGACCGGCGATCGCAGAAAGCCAACGCTGCGCAGCGTGTATACCGTGAACGCAGCGCCTATTAAAAGCAGGATCAACAGACCTATACCAATGCGTATCAATGCTTTTTTTATCGTCATGGGGTTTCTTCAGGGCAATTTACAGCAAAATGTAAACGATTACACTTGCGCCAGTCAAGCTTACAATAAGACGCGCTTGGGATAATATGCAACCTAAACTACTGTACTGGTGTTCTGATGGTGTCAATTAAGGATGTCGCCCGGCTGGCCGGCGTATCCACAGCAACCGTGTCACGTGCGCTGGCAGAACCGGACAAAGTGCAGGCCAAAACGCGTAAAAAGGTGCTGGCGGCAGTCGAGCAGAGCGGCTACGTGACCAACAGCCTGGCGCGCAGCCTCCGCACCCGGCGCAATCATTCGGTGGTGGTGCTGGTACCGGATGTTACCAACAGTTTTTTCTCCAGTATCATCCAGGGTATTGAGGAGGTGGCCCGCGCGAACGGCTACCGGATATTGTTGGGTGATATGCAGAATGACCCGGACAATGCCCGGCCCTATGGCGAACTTTGTGCCCAACGACAGGCCGACGGCCTGATCTGCCTCGGACGCACCATTCCCTTTGCCTACAATAAGTCTCGCAAGAGCCTGGATCCCGCCTGGCCACCGCTGGTGATGGCCTGTGAGTACGATGAGCGTATTCCCATTCCCGGGGTGCGCATCGATAACGCCCGCGCTGCCCTGGAGGCGGTGCGTTACCTGGGAGAACAGGGACACCGGCGCATTGCTTACATCAATGGGCCACAGGGTTCACCCCTGTGCCGGGACAGGCTGAAAGGCTATCGCAAGGCCATGGCTGAGATGGGAGTAAGGAAAACCAGCCACCTCGTCTTCAATGGTGATTTCACTCTGGACTCCGGTGCCCAGGCCGCGCGAGCGTTGCTCGATGCGGGCAAACTGCCCACCGCGGTATTCGCGGCCAACGATGCCATGGCTATCGGTGCGCTGCAGGTGCTCAGGCAGCGCGGTATACGGGTGCCCAGGGATATTTCGTTAATGGGTTTTGACGATATCAAGTTCGCAGCTTACTGCGATCCGCCCCTGACCACAGTGCGCCAGCCGCGCCGCGAGATCGGTGCCCTGAGCATGCAGATCATGATTGATATTCTCGCCGGGAACAGCATTGCTTCGACGACCCGTGAACTGCCCTACGAACTGGTGTTTCGGGAATCGGTGGCGCAAATCTGAAAAACGTCCCGACCTGCCGATGCTCTAGTGCCCTGCCGTCCGTTCGACAACCCGCTACAGTACTTTTGTTCAGATCAGAAAGCGTCTCTCATCAGTCTGGGAGGGCAGACGTGTCGGTACTCTTTGCCGCATACCACACACCTCCGCCCAGCGGTTGGCGCGGGGGCAGGCGGCCTGTTTTGTCCAGCAGTCCGGCCAGTTTGAGAGCCAGGCCTGAGGACAACTGCGACCAATCGAAGCGCCAACGCCAGTTGCCGGCGGTAGTTCCGGGCGTGTTCATGCGGTGCAGCCCGTCCAGTCCCAGCAAGTCCTGCCAGGGAACAATGGCGGTATTGGCGACGGACAGCATGGCCTGCTCTACCAGCATCCACGGCATCGGCGTATCCGGGTTGCCGAACTCCCGGTACACCGCTTCCTGTACAGATCGATCAAGGCTCTCAAACCATCCCAGTGTGGTGTTGTTGTCGTGGGTGCCGGTGTAGACGATGTCGCCGCGCTGGTGGTGTCGGCTGAGGTAGGGGTTGTCGGGGCTGCCGTCAAAGGCAAAGTGCAGTATCACCATGCCGGGCAATGCAAACTCAGCGCGCAGGGATTCGACCGCCGCATCGATAATGCCCAGGTTTTCCGCCACCAGGCACAACTCCGGATAATCTTTGCGCACCGCTGTCAGAAGCGCTTTACCGGGGGCCTCAACCCAGCGGCCCTGTTTGGCTGATTGAGCAGAAGACGGAATTTCCCAATAGGCCTGCAGCGCACGAAAATGGTCGATGCGGGCAATATCAAATTGTCGCGCTGCAGAGGCGAAACGCTGCAGCCACCACTCAAAGCCGGTATCCTGCATGCGCTGCCAATCGTACTGTGGATTGCCCCACAGCTGGCCTTCGGCGCTGAAATAATCGGGCGGCACGCCTGTCACGTTGATCGAACGCCCCTGTTCATCCAGTTGAAACAGTCCCTGGTGTGCCCATACGTCCGCGCTTTCCAGGTGCACATAAATGGGCATGTCACCAAACACCAGCACGCCGCGTTCATTGGCGAAATCACGCAGTTCGCGCCACTGGCAGTCGAACACGAACTGGCGGAAGCGCAGGTTGCTGATCGCCGTGCGCAGCTGGCCAGCAACGCTATCGCAGATCGCAGGGTCGAAATTGCGTAAACCTTCAGGCCAGGTTGTCCATGGGGCTTGCTGTTGTGCATCGCGGAACGCCTGGAAGCGCACATAGTCCTCAAGCCAGTGGGCCGCGTCCTGCAGGAACTGCTCGTAGGCGGTGATCAGTGGTGAGGCGTCAGCTGCTTCTACGGCGGCAAAAAAACAGCGCGCTGCGCTATCCAGTGCAGTGCGTTTGCGGGTCGGGTCAGCAGCACCGGTATCAGCCTGCTCCTGGCTCAGCCAGCCCTGTCGCACCAGCCACTGCAGATCAATGAGGTCGGGATTACCGGCGTGTACGGAGAAACTCTGGTAGGGGCAGCCGTCTGCATGCGTCGGCCCCAGCGGCAGTAACTGCCAGATTTGCACGCCGGCGTCCGCCAGCCACTCTACGAAGCGTCGGGCGTCGGCGCCCAGGTCGCCACAGTAGCCGGGGCCGGGCAGGCTGGTGGGGTGCAGCAGCACGCCCGCCCTGCGCTGGGTCAGCAGAGTGGGCATCAGCTGCCGTCGTTATGGTGACGCATCACGCCACCCTGGGACGGCTGGCCACCGCCGCGTGATATCACCTCCGTCAAGTGAGCAGGGGCTTCCACATTGAGCATGTGGTAGAGGTTGGCCAGATGCATACGGTAAAGCTGGTCAAACTGGCTGACGGTGTCAGACGGGTTGTAGTCGCCAAACCACCAGAACCAGTCCGAGCCTTCACAAATCGCGAGCTGGCGAGTTGCGTCCTCGAGTTCTTCTGCGCTGAGCACACCAGCCGCGACCTGCTGGTCAAACACATGCTTGGCGTCAATCAGTAATTCCCAGGCGCGGTTTTTGTCAGCGTCCCCGATCCAGGTGGAAAACGTACCGTACACCCAGCTGCCCGCTACGATCTTTTCTTCGGCAACGCACCGGTGTTGCTGTTGCGCCTGGAATTGTGCAAACGTGGTCATTTGCAGGTGAGGATTGGCCGCCAGTTCTCGATACAGCGTGTCGAGGAAGTAAGTGCCATTTTCGGGGTAATATTCCCAGGCATTCTCGCCATCGAGGATGACACTGATGACACAGTCATTGCGGTCCGGGCAGGCCTGGGCGATGGTTTCCATATGGCCAATGAGATTGGCCACTGCATCCTCTGCGTGCCAGCTGGAATAGGTAAAACCGATCAGGTCCGACAGACCGTCGTCTCTGAAGAAGCAGTCGATGGCAGCATCACCGAAGCGGTAGACGCGATGGCGGCAGCGGTGTTTTTGTGTTTGGTGACTGTTGTTGAGCACATTGCCGCCGCTGGCTGTCCACTCGAAGCCGTGGTCCGCAAATAACGCAAGTGCAGCCTGACTCAGCCCCCCCTCTGACGGCCAGATTCCTTTGGGGCGCTGCTGGAATACGCGCTCGAAGGTGGCGATGCCCTGGCTCAAGTGCCATTGGGCGCGCTCCTCGCCGCCCGGGTACTGTGTGCTGACGGGCAGGTGGATGTCTGGCATCGATTCCTGCGCACTGTTTAAATCCAGCAGGAGAGGGACGATAGGGTGTGCATAGGGGCTCATGCACAGTTCAACTTTGCCGACTGCGGCCAGTTCACGGTAGCGCGGTAACAGATTTTGCAGCAGTTCGAGAATGATCTGCAACAGTTCGCGGCGCTCATGCAGGCTGAAATTAAAGGCTTTGTTTTCCAGTTGGCGAACCCGGGGATCATCGCGACGCACAGATTCGCCCAGCCAGCTCAGGTGGTACCAGACCAGCAGGTCTGCCAGGAACTGGTTTGACGCATAGATCAGGCTCTCGGGATGTTCCTGGTACCATTTTGCCATGACGGCGAGGCGGCGATAGGGCTCAAAGCGTTCTATCATGCGTTCGCGGTTGGCTCGCAGGCAGTCTTCCATCAGGCGTTTGCGCGCCTGGTCAGTGCCCGGTAGCGCCGGCTCCGCCAGCGCCGCCAGCATCGGATCCCGAATACTGCCGTGGCCCTGCAGGTAAGTGCGTACCTGCTCGACATAGTCCTCGATCTGCTCCAGCAGGACAGGCGCGAAATTGACCACCGCGTGGGCTTCCGGCACCGCTTCGAGGTGCGCCGCCATGTCCACGTAGTCCTTGATCGCGTGCAGGTACGTCCACGGCAGATGCACAGCGCCGGTGCGCAGATCCCTGTACTCGGGCTGGTGCATGTGCCAGCACAGCACCACTGGCATCGGGCGTTTATCGGGCATAGTGCAGTTTCTGTCCCAGCATCTCTGGAGTGACCAGTATTACACCGCCATCGGAGACATGAAAGCGTTGCGCATCCTGCTTTGCATCGACGCCGATTTGTGTGTTCGGCGGTATAACGCAGCCCTTGTCGATAATAGCCTTGCGTATTGTGCAGTGCCTGCCAATGTCTGCATCCGGCAGGATAACGGCATCTTCAATCGTGCAGTAGGAGTGCACATGTACGTTGCGGAACAGTAGTGAATGCCGCACGCTGGAGCCAGAGACAATGCAGCCACCGGCGAGCATTGAATCCACCGCCATGCCGCGACGACCATCATCGTCGAAGACAAACTTTGCCGGCGGCACCTGATCCTGGTACGTCCAGATCGGCCAGTCGCGATCGTAGAGGTTCAACTCCGGGCTGACCCCGATGAGTTCCAGGTTGGCCGCCCAGAAGGCGTCTATGGTGCCGACATCACGCCAGTAGGCGCGCTGGCCGTCCGGCGCTTCGCTGAAGGGGAAGGCGGTGACGCGCCTGCGTCGGATAACGTCGGGAATAATGTCGCCGCCGAAGTCGTGGCTGGATGCGTCGTCGTCAGCATCGGCCAGCAGCTCGTCAATGAGCACCTGGGTACGAAAAATATAGATGCCCATGGAGGCAAGTGCGTGGGTTTCGCTGCCGGGCATTGGCGTGGGGCGATCGGGTTTTTCGCTGAACTCGATAATGCAGTTATCGTCATCCACCGCCATGACACCAAAAGCGCTGGCCTGTTCCAGTGGCACAGGCATGCAGCCCACGGTGATATCAGCGTCGGCCTCAACGAGAGCGGCAAGCATGGGGCCATAGTCCATTTTGTAGACATGATCTCCCGCCAGTATCAGCACGAACTCCGGATTATGTGCACGAATAATGTCGATGTTCTGGTATATGGCGTCGGCTGTTCCGGCATACCAGGAGGTTTCCAGACGCTGTTGTGCAGGCAGCAGTTCTATAAATTCACCCAGCTCGCCACGCATGAAACCCCAGCCGCGTTGCACATGCTGGATCAGGCTATGGGCTTTGTACTGGGTAAGAATGCCCACTTTGCGAATGCCGGAGTTGACGCAGTTGGACAAGGGGAAGTCGATGATCCTGAACTTGCCGCCAAACGGCACTGCGGGCTTGGCCCGCCACATGGTAAGTTGCTGTAGTCTGGAACCTCTGCCGCCGGCGAGTACCAGTGCGAGAGTGTCTCTGGTCAGTCGACTGACGAAGCGCGTGCTGTCTTGTTCACTCATTTCGATTTCATTGACCTGTAAGCTGGTTAGGCTAAAGTTTATTGATTACCATCCAGTGACAGTGTGGACAATAATCGCGCAATTTTCCTGCTTTTAGGTTTGATGTGAATCACGAGTTTTACAGATGAAAGCTGTCAGCAAACAGGTTCCGGTCAACGACACTGAGCGCCAGCTGTTGGCGGGACGTCATCACGACCCGTTTGAACTGTTGGGCGCGCACCGCAGCGCCGCTGGCTATGTTATTCGGGCATTGCTTCCCCACGCCGTGGAGGCGCAGGTGGTGATCGACGGTAAGCGCGTATCCATGGATCGCGCCGGCCAAACCGCTTTGTTCTCGCTGCAGTTGCCGCAGCGTGATGTTGCGGGCTACCAGCTGCGCTGGCGCGCCGGGTCCGGCCAGTGGCAACAGCAGCATGATCCCTATCGTTTTGCGCCTGTCACAGGTGACCTGGACCTGCATCTGTTCAGTGAGGGCAAGCACCACCATATCTATCGTGTAATGGGTGCGCATTGCTGTGAGCATGAAGGCGTTGCGGGGGTGCGCTTTGCCACCTGGGCGCCCAATGCGCAGCGTGTGAGCGTGGTGGGTGATTTCAACCAGTGGCATGGCCTGTGCCACCCCATGCGCGCGCGTGGCCTGAGTGGTGTATGGGAGCTGTTTATTCCCGGTTTACAGGCGCATGAGAAGTACAAGTTTGAACTGCGTGATGTGCATGGCGCAGTGTCCCTCAAGACCGATCCTTACGCAGCCCGCTATGAGATGCGCCCGGCGACGGCGGCCGTGGTGACCGCTCCCAGTGACTTTGAGTGGACGGACGCCAACTGGCTGCAGGCGCGTGAAGAATGGGACTGGCAGAACGCCCCGATTTCCATCTACGAGTTCCACGCCAGTTCCTGGCGTCGTGATGAGAATGGTCAGTTCCTGAACTTTCGCGAGATGGCTGTGCAGCTGGCTGACTATGTGTGCGAAATGGGTTTTACCCACGTGGAGTTGCTGCCGATTACGGAGCATCCCCTGGATGATTCCTGGGGCTACCAGACCACCGGTTATTACGCACCCACACAGCGCTTTGGTAGCCCGGACGATTTTCGGTTCTTTGTTAACCTGATGCATGAACGTGGGTTGGGGGTGATCCTTGACTGGGTGCCCGCGCACTTTCCGCGAGACGCCCACGCGCTGGCGCGATTCGATGGCACGGCGCTGTATGAACACGATGATCCGCGGCGCGGCGAGCACGCAGACTGGGGCACGCTGATCTTTAACTACGGGCGTAACGAGGTCAGGAACTTCCTGCTGGGCAGCGCCAATTTCTGGCTGGAAGAATTTCACCTGGACGGCCTGCGAGTGGATGCCGTTGCTTCCATGCTCTATCTGGACTATTCACGCAAGGCAGGCGAATGGGAGCCCAACCGTTTTGGTGGCCGTGAAAACCTGGAAGCGATCGATTTCCTGCGCGAACTCAATACGCTGTTGCTGGGCCGCCACCCCGGCGCACTGACGATTGCGGAGGAGTCCACCGCCTGGCCACAGGTCACCCGTCCCACCTGGGTGGGGGGGCTGGGTTTCTCCATGAAATGGAATATGGGCTGGATGCATGACACGCTGAACTATATGGCCCATGAGCCAGTGTATCGGCACTATCACCACGACCAGCTGACCTTTGGCCTGATGTATGCGTTTTCCGAGAATTTCCTGCTGCCTTTCTCGCACGACGAGGTGGTGCATGGCAAAGGTTCCATGCTGGGGAAAATGCCGGGCGATGAATGGCGGCGCTTCGCGAACCTGCGGCTGCTCTACTGCTACCTGTACTTGTATCCCGGTGCCAAATTGTTGTTTATGGGCACAGAGTTTGGCCAGGTATCAGAGTGGAATCACGCTGGCGAGTTGCCCTGGGAATCGCTGCAGAGCGGTCTTCATGGTGGTGTGAAGCAGCTGGTCACAGACTTGAATCATCTGTACCGCGAGTGTCCCAGCCTGCATCGCAACGCGTTTAATGCAGACGGTTTCCAGTGGATAGACTGCCACGATGCGACGCAGTCTGTGCTGAGTTTTTTGCGTCGCTCTGGCAACGAGTTCCATGTTGTCGTGCTTAACTTTACGCCGGTGGTGCGCCATGAATACCGTATCGGGGTGCCACAGGCCGGGGTTTACCATGAGGTTTTGAATTCTGATTCGCGTTTTTACCAGGGCAGCGACGTGGGCAATGGCAGCGGTGTCGTCAGTGTCGACAAGCCCTGGATGGGCTTTGACCACTCCATTACCCTGACCTTGCCGCCGCTGGCAGCGCTGGCATTGCGGGTGCAGCCGCAGGAGACCGCATTGCAGTGACCCGTGTTTTGTTTGTCGCCAGTGAAGCCTATCCGCTGATTAAAACCGGAGGCCTTGCGGATGTCGCTGGCAGCCTGCCCCCGCAGCTGGAAAAGCTCGGCGCCGATGTGCGCCTGTTGATGCCCGCCTATCAGGACGCACTGCAGCAGCTTGCCGACACGCCGCAGGTGATTGCTGATACGACACTGGCCGGTGAGCCGGTGCGGTTGCTGCAGGCCACCCTGCCTGGGACCTCGGTAAAGACCTGGCTGCTGGATCACGCATCGTTTGCGCAGCGCGAGGGAAACCCCTATCACGACAGTCACGGTGCGCCCTGGCCCGATAACGCCGCGCGTTTTACGTTGCTGTCGCGTGCAGCCGCCGCCATTGCCGGCGGTGAAACCACACTGGATTGGCAGCCGCAGGTCGTGCATTGCAATGACTGGCACACGGGTCCCGCGATAGCACTGGTCAGCGGCCAGGAGCGGCCCCCGCTGACGGTATTCACGATTCACAACCTCGCCCACATGGGGTTGTTCGATTACCCGACCTTCGAGCGCCTGCGGTTACCGCAACACTGGTGGCAGGACGGCAGCGTCGAGTTTTATGGGCAGTGCAGTTTTATGAAGGCGGGCCTGTCTTACGCCGATGTTATCACCACAGTGAGTCCCACCTATGCGCGCGAGATTTGTGAGTCGCCGGGCGGTATGGGGCTGGAGGGGCTGCTGAGCGAGCGTCGCGAGCGGCTGGTGGGTATCATCAACGGCATAGACCAGAGCGTCTGGAATCCCGCTGCGGACCCGTGCATCGAATCTGCGTACGATGCGCAATCGCTGGATGACAAGGCGCGCAACAAGGCGGCATTGCAGAGTGCCATGGGGCTTGAAGTCAACGCGAACCTGCCGCTGTTGGGCTTTGTCGGCAGGCTCGCAGAGCAAAAGGGGCTGGCGCTGATGCTGCCTGCAGTGCGAGAGTTGCTGGCGATGCCGGCACAGTTGGTTGTACTGGGCACCGGTGATCCTGTTTATGAACAGCAGTTGGCCGAGTTGTCTGCCGCACACCCGGACCGCATGGCCGTGACCCTGGCTTACAACGAAACACTGGCGCATCGGATAGAGGCCGGGGCGGATATCTTCCTGATGCCATCGCTGTTTGAACCCTGTGGTCTGAACCAGCTGTACAGCCTGCGCTACGGCACGCCACCGCTGGTGCGCGCGGTGGGTGGTCTGGCCGATACCGTCACGGATGCCAACGCGATGACGCTGGTGGACGGGCGCGCCACTGGTTTTGTGTTCAGTGAGCCTACGGCACAGGATTTTCTGGCCACAGTGCGCCGCGCCCTGCAACTGTGGCAAGATAAACCGGCCTGGCGTGCAATCCAACGCAATGCCATGCGGCAGGATTTCTCCTGGCACCGCAGTGCCGCACAGTATATGGAGCTGTATCGCTCCCAATCACAGTCATGAGGTGAAAGATTTTTATGCCGGGTTCCATGTTTCCACTGGAAGTGCAGCCGCGTATACCGCAGGAGCTGGGCCGCTTGCCGGAAATGGCCAATGACCTGATGTATAGCTGGGATCGTTCCATGCGCTCCCTTTTTCATCGACTCGATCGCGACCTGTGGGAAAGTTGTGGCCACAAGCCGAAAGTGTTTTTACGCCAGGTGGCGCAATACAGGCTGGATGAGGCAATCGCCGACCGCTCCTACATGGAAGATTATCGTCGTGTATGCTCGGGTTACGATTCCTATCGCGAGCATCGAGGCAGGCCAGAGCTGTCGGAGTTCTTTGACCCCACGCAGGACCTGATCGCCTACTTCTGCCTGGAATTTGGCCTGCATGAGAGTTTTCCCATTTACTCGGGTGGCCTTGGCATCCTGGCGGGAGACCATTGCAAGGCGGCCAGTGATGTTGGCTTACCCTTTGTTGCTATCGGTCTGCTGTACGAAATGGGCTATTTCAACCAGACCATCGATGGCCACGGTAACCAGCAGGCGAGTTACACGCGCACCCATCGGCACGACCTGCCGGTGACACCCGCGCTGGACCAATCAGGCCAGCACCTGACGCTCGATCTGGAGTTTCCGGGGCGCACGCTGAAAGTGCGCGTCTGGAAAGCCAAGGCCGGGCACATCACCCTGTACCTGCTGGATACCAACACACCGGAGAATTCCGCGGCAGACTGCGCTATCACCCACCAGCTCTATGGCGGTGATCGTGAGATGCGTCTGCAACAGGAGCTGGTGCTGGGGGTGGGCGGGGTGCGTGCGCTTCGCGCCCTTGGCCTGCGACCTTCTGTGTGGCATATCAATGAAGGTCATGCCGCGTTCCAGTTACTGGAGCGTTGCGCCCTGCGCATGCAGGAAGGGCTGGATTTCAGCACAGCGATGGAGCTGGTGGCCAGTGGCACGGTGTTTACCACGCACACGCCGGTACCCGCTGGTCACGATATTTTTGACAGGCACCTGGTTGCCAGGTACCTGTCGCACATGGCTGAAGGCCTGGGGCTGGATTTCGAACAACTGTATGCGCTGGGCGTCAATTCGCACGATGGCTTCAATATGACCTGCCTGGCGTTGCGTTGCAGCCGTTTTCATAACGGCGTAAGCCGCATTCATGGTGGTGTGGCGTCGCAGATGGAAGCCAGCCTGTGGCCGCAGATCCCGCCGCAGGAGAACCCGATCACCTATGTCACCAACGGTGTTCACCTGCAGACCTTTCTCGCCCGGGAGTGGGTCAGCCTGTTCGATCTGCGCTTTGACGATTGGCACAATGAGCTGCTCAATGAGGACTATTGGGAGCGCCTGGATGAGATTCCCGATTACCATTACTGGAGTATCCACAAAGCGCTGAAACAGCAGTTGTTGGAAACCGTGCACAGCGCCGTGTCGCTGCAGCAGGCGCGCAACGGTACCAGCGACGCCGTGGTGCGTCGTATGCTGCGCCATGTGGATGGCTCAGACCCGGATGTGCTGGTGATGGGTTTTGCGCGTCGCTTCGCCACGTACAAGCGAGCGGGCATGCTGTTTTCCGATCCGCCGCGCCTTGCGCGCCTGCTCAACGATCCAGAGCGCCCGGCGGTGATTATCTTTGCCGGCAAGGCGCATCCCAATGATGAGCCCGGCCAGCGCCTGATCAAGCAGATTCACGACTATTCAGTGCACCCTGACTTCATCGGCAAAATACTACTGCTGGAGGGTTATGACATGGCCCTGGCGCGCGCCATGGTGACCGGGGTGGATGTGTGGATCAACACCCCGGAGTATCCGCTGGAAGCCAGTGGTACCTCCGGACAGAAGGCCGGCCTTAATGGTGTGGTCAACCTGAGCGTACTCGATGGCTGGTGGGATGAGGGCTATACCGGGAAGAATGGCTGGGGGATCACCCCGCGCGATTCGCGCTTTGACCATGATGAGCGGCATCAGGAGGAGGCCAGTGACCTGCTCAATATCATCGAGCATGAACTGATACCCATGTACTATCATCGCAACGGGGACGGCTATTCCTGTGACTGGGTGGCTTTGTCGAAAGAGTCCATGAAATCTACCATTCCGCGTTTCAATTCGCAGCGTATGCTGATGGATTATGTGCGCAATCTATACTGGCCGGCACAACAGCAGCGGCGCTTGCTGGAGGCCGATGGTGCGCGTCTGGCGCGGGAACTGGCGCAGTGGAAACAGCGCGTGCGATCTGCCTGGCCCGGTGTGTCGGTGGAGTTGATGGTGCAGCCCCCGGCCCGGCTCTACCAGGACGAACAGATTCTGCTGCGCGTGCGCGCCCAGCTCAACGGCCTCGCGGCGACGGATGTGAAGCTCGAATGCCTGTTTGGCACGAAATCAGCAGAAGGTTCTGTCGATGTCAGCCAGGTTGCAGTCCTGCAGGAGTCCTCGCAGGACAACGGATACACGACCTTCGAGCTTGAGTTGTCTCCGCAGATTGCCGGCCTGCAATACTACCGCCTGCGTCTTTATCCTTTTCATACCTCGCTGAGTCATCCTTTTGAGCTCGGTTGCATGATCTGGGTATAGGGCGCTTTATGCCGCGCTCAAAGCGCCTGGTGGTCTGCCTCAGTGCCCTGGTGCTGCTGCCGTCTATCGCGTGGGCCAGCGGTATTGATGACAACAGCTTCACCCGCACCTCGTTACTGCTGATCGTTGTGATCACGCTGGCCGACCTGTGCGGCTACCTGTTCGAGCGCCTCGGTATGGCGGAGATTCTGGGTGAAATCTACGCCGGTATCCTGCTGGGTAACCTGGCTTTGTTTGGCCTGGACCTGGACGTCAGCCACATGCTGCGCTCCAGTGAGTTCATGCAGTACTCATCTGAGCTGGCGCTGGTGCTGTTGCTGTTTCTGGTAGGGCTGGAGTCGGATATACGCGATCTGTTTCGTGTAGGGCGCAATGCAGCACTGGTTGCCGTCAGTGGCGTTGCGCTACCCGTGCTGATGGGCCTGGGTGCAACCGCCGCGCTGGGCTTTGCCAGCGGCTTGCAGGGCTGGTTCGTCGCGGCCATGCTGGCGGCAACCTCCGTTGGCATTACCGCCAAACTGCTGGGTGACAATGGTCTGGTAAAAACACCCAGTGCCAAGGTCATACTGGGCGCTGCCGTCATTGATGATGTTCTGGGGATCATGCTGTTGGCTGTGCTGGCCAGCGTTGCGGCTACCGGCGCCATGGCGCCGTTGGAACTGTTGTGGATCGTGGTCAAGGCTCTGTTGTTTTTTGTCGGCGCCCTGGTCATTGGCAATAAGCTGATGCCCGGTGCGGTGCACCTGGTCTCACTGACCAAGCATGCCAGCATCTGGACTGGCTTCGCCCTGTGTCTGGCGTTGTCGTTCGCGCAACTGGCCGTGCTGGCCGGGCTGGCGCCGTTGATCGGTGCCTTCGTCGCCGGGCTGATGCTTGACGATGTTGACTTCAGGGTTGGGGATGCGCTGCAGAAACATCGGCTGGAGGAACTGGTAAAACCGATCAGCGATATCATGATCACCATCTTTTTTGTCGGCATCGGCGCGCAGGTGCAGTTGGAGCTTCTGCTGGACACAGGCATTCTTTTTATTGTTGTTGTCCTGTCTGTCGTTGCGATAGTGTCGAAAGGAGCATCTGGCTTTTTCGTACGCGGTGCGCAGTATGATCGCCTGGGCATAGGCGCGGGCATGATTCCGCGCGGGGAGGTAGGCCTGGTGTTTGCGGCCTTCGCCGCCAGTCACGGAATTTTTACCGGCTCCCTGTATTCCGCGATGGTAATGGTCGTGTTGCTGACCACCCTGGTAGGCCCCATTTTGCTTAAACCGCGCCTGTCTCACTTCTAGAGCGCCAAAACGCTTGAGCAACTTACTGTAAATTTGATAGCTGAATTGTGTTGCGCACTTGGACTATACTGTCGCCATGAAAGGTAATCGCATTGTCGCTGTTTGTTTTGTGCTGCTGGCTTATGTCGGGCAGTCGCTGGCGTCTGCAAGTATGCCCTGTGCGATGGATATGCATTCAGAGTCGTCCACGATGCAGGGCGCGATCTCGCCATCCGCGGTGATGGACCACACCGGCATGGATCATTCGCGGATGAATCACGCCGGCATGGACCACAGCCTGGTGGAACAGGGCGCACAAGGTCACCTGGCGGCAGCTGCGCAAGGTGACTGTTGCGAAGAAAGTGCCTTTTGCGATGTGAGCCATTGCCAGGCGTCTGCCGCATTGCTGGCCAGTGCTACCCATGCCACTCCCGTGTCTGGCTATCACTATCTCGTCCCCGCTGATACTGGCGATCTTCAACACGATTCCACCTCTCCTTTTCGTCCGCCCATTTCTCTCTGACACAGGACAGTTGCGTCTGCGTTCCGCCTGGCCGGGATCGTTTGTCGCGCCTCAACCCTGTTTTTTGCGCTTCCATTAACGCGAAAATGCCGCACGCCGTCTTTTGACAGCGGCGCCGGCAAGCTGACGAGAGAGGAAATTCCCATGCTGGTCGGGATGAAAACAGTACGATCAACACCCCATTGGTTACTGCGGCTCGCCGGGCCCTGCGTCCTGTGTCTGCTGGCTATTGCCACGCCGGCGCAGGCTGCACTCACGCTACATAGCGCGATTGCGCAGGCCCAAACCAACGATCCGTGGCTGGCGGGCAATCAGTACAGCGAGCAGTCCCTGCAGGCGCAGAGTATTTACGCCGGCAGTTTGCCCGATCCAAAGGTCAATCTGGGCTTTGCCAACCTGCCCACCGATACCTTTGATTTCAACCAGGAAGCGATGACGCAATTCCAGGTTGGCGTGTCTCAGGTGTTTGGCCGCGGCGACAGCCTGGCACTCGAGCAGGAGCGTTTGCAACTGTTGTCGGGGCAGTACCCTCACCAGCGTGATGACCGCCGTGCCAAAGTGGCAGTGACGGTGGCAGATCTCTGGCTGGAGATGTTTCGTGCCACACAGACCATACGGTTGATTGAAGATGACCGGGATTTGTTTGAGCACCTGGTCGATGTCGCCCAAAGCAGTTACTCCTCCGGTATGGGCCGCACGCGCCAGCAGGATCTTGTACGCGCCCAACTCGAGTTGACCCGTCTCGAAGACCGGCTCGCAATGCTGCAGCAACGTCGCGACACCACTGCTGCACGGCTGGCAGAGTGGTTGCGTGAACTGCCGGCAAGTGGCAACCAAGACAACACAGACTGGGCAGCAGTGAATACGCTGCATATTGAACTGCCAACGCAATTACCTGAAATCGACAGCGTTAAAGGTTACTCGGCCAGCAGGGAAAGCATCGCACAGGCGTTGCGCCAGCACCCGGCGATACTCGGCATGGATGCAAAAATAGAAGCCTGGCAAACCGGCGTCGAACTGGCAGAACAGAAGTATCGTCCGCAGTGGAGCGTCAGTGCCAGCTACGGTTACCGCGAAGATGATCCGATGGGGCGTGACCGTGCCGACTTTTTTTCCGTAGGGGTTGCCTTTGACGTACCGCTGTTTACCTCTCGCCGGCAGGATCCGCAGGTGCAGTCGGCCGTTGCGCAGTCCGAGGCAGTGCGTACCGATAAATGGTTGCTCATGCGCAGCATGCTCACCGCCGTTGAGTCGTCACAGGCCAGCCTGATGCGCTTGCAGCAGCGCAGGGATTTGTATCAGTCGCGCCTGCTGCGCGAAATGCACGAACAATCTGAGGCTTCTCTGGCCGCTTATACCAGTGATGACGGTGATTTCTCCGAAGTGGTGAGAGCACAGATTGCAGAATTGAATGCACGCATTGAAGCACTGGATATCGATATCGACCGGCTCAAGGCCGTCAGTCAGCTGAACTACTTTTTTGCCGGTGTGCGCCAGCCCGCCGAGGGAGATGAATCATGAATACGGTCAGCAAAACGGCGCTCAGTCTGCTGTTGGGTGTTTGCCTGGGTGGAGTGGCTGTTTACCTGATAGCGCCTGGAAGCTCTCTGGTGTCTGAAACTGAGACAGCCGACAACAATAGCGCAGAGCCAGAGCCGCTCTACTGGGTGGCTCCCATGGACCCCGATTACCGGCGCGACAAGCCCGGCAAATCGCCCATGGGAATGGATCTGGTGCCGGTGTATCCCGAACCAGAGGAGGTCGTCAATGCACCGCGAGAGCCGCTCTATTGGGTGGCGCCCATGGACCCAGACTACCGGCGTGACAAACCAGGCAAGTCGCCCATGGGAATGGATTTGGTACCGGTTTACGACGAGTCAGGTGGCAGTGGCGATGCGGGTCCCGGTACGGTGCGCATTGCTCCTGAGGTCGTCAATAACCTCGGAGTTCGTACCGCCGCGGTAGAGCGGCGGACGCTGCCATCGACTATCCGCACGGTGGGCTACGTCAAGTATGATGAAGACCGTCTGATCCACATTCACCCGCGTGTGGAAGGCTGGATTGAGACCCTGTATGTGAAGGCGGCGGGAGATCCCGTTGATGCCGGGCAGCCGCTGTATGAACTCTATTCGCCGCAGTTGGTCAACGCGCAGGAAGAGCTGCTACTGGCCCTCAAGCGAGACAACGCAAGGCTGGTAAAAGCCGCCGAAGACCGTCTGCTGGCGCTGCAACTCTCACCTGAATTTATCGCCCAGCTGCGGCGCGAGCGCCGTGTTCGGCAGACCGTCGTGTTCAATTCTCCCCAGAGCGGGGTGGTGGACAACCTCAACATCCGCGAGGGCTTCTTTGTAAAGCCGGGTACGACGTTGATGTCGGTCGGCGCGCTGGACGAGGTCTGGGTAGAGGCGGAAGTGTTTGAACGGCAGGCCGGGCAGGTGTCGGTGGGACTGCCGGTGACCATGTCACTGGATTATCTCCCCGCGCGGGAATGGCAGGGCAGCGTTGATTATGTCTATCCGTCCCTCGATGAAAAAAACCGCACCCTGCGCGTGCGCCTGCGGTTCGACAATGCGTCCGGCCTGCTGCGCCCGAACATGTTCGCACAGGTACGTATCCACGCAGCCGGTATTGAAAACGCGACGGTGGTGCCGACAGAGGCGGTGATTCGCACCGGTGACCAGGATCGCGTGGTACTGGCTCTCGACGAGGGGCGCTTCAAGTCCGTAGCGGTAGATCTGGGTCAGGTTGGCGAAGAGTTTGTCGAGGTGGTGCGGGGTGTGGACCCTGGTGAGCGCATCGTTGTGTCAGCGCAGTTCCTGCTGGATTCCGAATCGAGCAAGAATTCCGACTTCCTTCGTATGGAAGGCCCATACAGCAATATGCCGGTCACGCGGGATAGTGAAGCTGGTATGCATCACCACCACCATGAGGGCGGCAGTCATGATTGAAGCTGTTATCCGCTGGTCCATAGGCAACCGCTTCCTGGTGTTGTTAGGTACCCTGATCCTGGTTGGTGCGGGACTCTACTCGATCAAAAATACGCCAGTAGATGCTATTCCTGATCTGTCTGATGTGCAGGTGATTATCAAGACCAGTTATCCGGGGCAGGCGCCACAGGTGGTTGAAGACCAGGTCACCTATCCGCTCACCACCGCAATGCTGTCGGTACCGGGGGCGCAGACAGTGCGTGGTTTTTCATTCTTTGGCGATTCCTACGTCTACGTTATTTTTGACGAGGGCACAGATCTCTATTGGGCGCGATCTCGCGTACTGGAGTACCTGAGCCAGGCTGCGGCGGGTTTGCCTGAGCAAGCCAGGCCGCAGCTTGGCCCGGACGCCACCGGTGTGGGCTGGGTGTATATCTACGCTCTGGTGGATCGCAGTGGCAATCTGGATATCAGCGAGTTGCGCAGCCTGCAGGACTGGTTTTTGAAATACGAGCTGCAAAGTGTGCCGGGTGTATCGGAAGTTGCGGCGGTGGGCGGCATGGTCAAGCAGTACCAGGTGACGGTCAATCCAGACAAATTGCGTGCCTTTGATATCCCCCTATCGCTGATACACACCGCCATCAAGCGCGGTAATCAGGAGGTGGGTGCCTCGGTTGTGGAAATGGCCGAGGCTGAATATATGGTGCGCGCCACCGGGTATTTGCAGAACGAGGAGGATCTGGCCAACATCCCCCTGGGCGTCAATAACAACGGTACGCCGCTGCTGTTGCGCGATGTCGCAGACATCGGGGTTGGCCCGCAGATGCGGCGCGGTATTGCCGAGCTCAACGGCGAGGGTGAAACCGTTGGCGGCATCATCGTCATGCGCTTTGGCGAGAACGCGCAGGATACCATCAACGGCGTCAAGCAGCGGCTGCAGGAACTGCAAAACAGCCTGCCCGAAGGCGTAGAAGTGGTCACGGTCTATGACCGCTCGGGCCTGATAGAACGGGCCGTGCAAAACCTGTGGGAGAAGGTCGCTGAAGAACTGCTGCTGGTGGCGCTGGTCTGTATGCTGTTTCTGTTTCACCTGCGCTCTTCGCTGGTCGCCGTGATCAGTCTTCCGGTGGCGATTCTCGCCGCATTCGTGGTGATGCACCTGCAGGGCCTTAATGCGAATATCATGTCGCTGGGCGGTATTGCAATCGCGATTGGGGCGATGATAGACGGTGCTATCGTGCTGATCGAAAACATGCACAAGCACATGGAGAGAACACCGCTCACGGCAAAAAACCGATGGAAAATTGTCGCCGATTCAGCGACCGAAGTCGGGCCGGCACTGTTTTTCAGTCTGCTGATTATCACGGTGAGTTTTATCCCGGTGTTCACGCTGGAGGCACAGGAAGGGCGCATGTTTACGCCGCTGGCCTATACCAAAACCTATGCCATGGCCGCCGCCGCCGCGCTGGCGGTGACGCTGGTGCCGGTGCTGATGGGTTATTTTGTGCGCGGACGTGTGCTGCCAGAAAGTCGCAATCCGGTGAACCGGTGGCTGATTGCCGGTTATATGCCGTTGCTGCGCAAGACACTGGATTATCCGCGTATCACACTGCTGATCGCCTTGCTGGTGTCACTGAGCGCTCTGTGGCCGCTGCAAAGAATAGGCAGCGAATTTATCCCGCCGCTGGATGAGGGCGACCTGATGTACATGCCCACCACCTACCCGGGGATCTCCATCGGCAAAGCGCGCGAACTGCTGCAGCAGACCGACAAGCTGATAAAAACGGTGCCCGAGGTGGAGACAGTGTTCGGGAAAATTGGCCGCGCGGAAACCGCGACAGACCCGGCCCCGCTCACCATGATCGAAACCTTTATCCAGCTCAAGCCCCGGTCGCAGTGGCGTGAAGGAATGACCACAGCAAAGCTCAAAGCCGAGTTTGATGCGCTGGTTAAACTGCCGGGTGTGACCAATGCCTGGGTGATGCCCATCAAAACGCGCATCGACATGCTCGCCACCGGTATTAAAACCCCGGTGGGTATCAAGGTGGCAGGCCCGGACCTGACGGTGATTCAGTCGATAGGTCAGGAGCTGGAAACCGTGCTGGAAAATGTTCCCGGCACTGCGTCCGTCTATTCTGAACGCGTTGCCGGCGGCCGCTACATCACAGTGGATATCCAACGCGCACAGGCAGCGCGTTTCGGCTTGAATATCGACGACGTACAGCAGGTGGTCGCTACTGCCGTGGGAGGTACCAATCTCACCCAGACGGTGGAGGGGCTGGAGCGCTACCCGGTTAACCTGCGCTATCCGCAGTCTTATCGCAACTCGCCCGAGCAGTTGGCACTGTTACCGATCATTACGCCCGCGGGACAGCGCGTCGCACTGGGGGACGTGGCCACGATTCGTATTGAGGATGGCCCCCCCGGAATCAAGAGCGAGAATGCGCGGATCAACGGCTGGACCTTCGTGGACATTGAGGGTGTCGATGTGGGCAGCTATGTTGCGACCGCGCGTGATGTCGTGGCTGCCGAATTGTCGCTGCCGGCGGGATACTCGCTGGTATGGTCCGGGCAATACGAATATATGGAGCGAGCCAAAGCGCGATTAGCCTACGTGGTGCCGCTGACGCTGGCGATCATTGTGGTGCTGCTGTACATGAACTTTCGCAACTTTGCCCAGGTGGCGATCCTCATGGGCGCGTTGCCGTTGGCGCTGGTAGGCAGCGTATGGTTGATGTATGCGATGAATTTCAGCTTCTCCATCGCCGTCGGCGTCGGCTGTATCGCGCTGGCCGGTGTGGCGGTGGAAACCGGCGTGATCATGCTGGTCTATCTCGACCAGGCCTGGCGACAGTTGCTGCAAGATCACAGCAGGCCGCAGCCCGAGCACTTGTACAGCGCCGTGCTCAAGGGCGCCGGCAGCCGTGTACGACCAGTGTTGATGACCGCCAGCGCCACGGTTGTGGGTTTGCTGCCGATTCTTTACGGGGATGGCACCGGGTCTGAAGTGATGAGCCGGCTGGCAGCCCCGATGGTCGGCGGCATGATCAGCTCGGTATTGCTGACGCTGCTGGTGTTGCCGGTGATTTACTTGCTATGGCGTGCTCGTCAGTTGCGATGCTTGGATAGCGATAATTGAACACTGCGCCGGGTTAGCGTGAGCGGGGTTCACTTGGTTATGTCGTTCGTATAAGGTTTGTGAAGGAAGGGTATCGTCGCCGCAATCAAGGATGCTGCTTTTGACGATGCCATGTTTGACTGCGGTGAAGGACCACATGACCAACGAACCCTTGTTCTGGATTGCACCTGGTGCTGCGGCGATCGCCCTGCTGTTTGCCCGGCGTTTTTTCACCCATATGCAACGCCTCGACGACGGCGATGCGCAGATGCAACGTATCGCCCGCCATGTCAGGGTGGGCGCCACCGCTTATCTGCGGCAGCAGTACCGCGTTATGGGGTGCGTATTCCTGGCATTGAGTGCCGTCTTTGCGCTGCTGTCCTATGGCATACAGTTACTGAACCCCTGGCTTCCATTGACGTTCCTGGCCGGTGGGTTTTTCTCTGCACTGGCCGGTTTTGTTGGCATGCGCACAGCCACGCTGGCGTCGGTCAGAACTGCAGCTGCTGCGCGCGATAGCCTCAGTAGCAGCCTGCGCGTTGCCTTTCGAAGCGGCGCTGTTATCGGGCTTGTCGTGGTCGGGCTGGCCCTGGGTAACGTGGCGTTCTGGCTCGCACTGGTGACGTGGCTGACACCGGCAGATACTGACGGTTATGGCTTGCTGTGGGTGACAACAACGGTGTTGACCTTCAGTATGGGCGCTTCCCTGCAGGCGCTGTTCGCCCGTGTTGGCGGTGGCATTTTCACCAAAGCGGCTGATGTGGGTGCGGACCTGGTCGGCAAAGTTGAAGCCGGTATACCCGAGGACGACCCGCGCAATCCTGCGGTGATCGCTGACAACGTGGGGGACAATGTGGGCGATGTCGCTGGCATGGGCGCTGATTTATTCGAGTCCTATTGCAGCTCGCTGCTGGCAGCCTGTGCGTTGGGAGCAGCGGCCTGGGTAGCCGATCCCGCGGCGCAGATCAGCGCTGTGTTGGCGCCCTTGCTGATCGCCGGGCTGGGTATCATTCTCTCTGTGGGCGGTGTTTTTCTGGTCAACACGCGAGAAGACGCCGATCAGGCTGCCTTGCTCGCGAGTCTGTCACGCGGTATCGACAGCAGCAGCGTGGGGGTTGTGCTGTTCTCGTTACCGCTACTATACCTGCTGGGTATTCCCAACCTGTGGGGTGTCTGGGGGGCGGTGGTGGTTGGTCTTGCAACGGGTTTGGTGATTGGTCGTGGCGCTGAGTACGCCACCTCGTCATCGTTTTCGCCCACCCGCAGTATTGCGCGGGCCGCGCAGGGAGGTGCGGCGACCGAGATAATATCGGGTCTTGGCGCCGGAATGCTTTCTACCGCCTTGCCGGTCTGCGCTGTTGCTGTGGGCACGCTATTGGCCTTTCTGTGTGGCAGCGGATTTCAGGGCGGCAATCTTTCGGCCGGACTTTACGGCGTTGCAATAGCCGCAGTGGGGATGTTGTCGACTCTGGGCATCACGCTGGCCAGTGATGCCTATGGCCCGATAGCGGACAACGCCGGTGGCAACGCGCAGATGAGCGATATGGGCGCAGACGTGCGCGCTCGCACAGACGCCCTGGATGCTCTGGGCAACACTACCGCCGCGACGGGTAAAGGCTTCGCGATTGGCTCCGCGGCTCTCACCGCGTTGGCGCTGATCGCCAGTTATTTGGAGGTCGTGCGTATGGAACTGCTAAAGCACGATAATGCGATGCTGGAGCTGCCGCAGCAGATAGTGGTGGCGGTCAAGGATGCAGGCCTGCGCGATTTCATGGTGTTCTATGATGTCACGCTGTTGAATCCGGTGGTCATCGTGGCGCTATTCCTGGGGGCCATGTCCGCCTTTGTTTTCAGTGGCTTAACGCTACGCGCGGTAGGTCGTGTGGCAGGCCTGATGGTCGATGAAGTCAGACGCCAGTTCCGCGAGAACCCTTCAATTCTTGACGGTTCTGCTGAACCTGATTACGCCCGCTGCGTGGCAATTTCAACCGCCGGAGCCCAGCGCGAGATGGTCGCGCCCGCCTGCCTCGCCATTTTCATGCCGATGGCAATCAGTCTGGCGCTGGGCGTAGCCGGTGTAATCGGTTTGCTGGTCGGCGGCCTGTCGGCCGGATTCGTTTTAGCGGTGTTCTTCTCAAACTCCGGTGGCGCATGGGACAACGCCAAAAAGTATATCGAGACGGGACACTATGGTGGTAAAGGCTCCGCAGCGCATCGCGCCGCAGTGGTTGGTGATACCGTCGGCGACCCCTTCAAGGACACCTCTGGCCCGAGCCTGAATATTCTGCTGAAGTTGATGAGCATTATCGCGATTACGGTGGCCGGGCTGGCAGTATCCTGCAGCCCTTTATAGCATCAGTTCATGCAGTTCGATCAACTCGCTGCGCGCCACCGCCTGCAGTTCGTCGCTGTTGTCCTCACAGGGCAGTTGCAAGGCGATGGTCAGGGCGTTGAGTACCAGCCGGGTAATGGGCGCAAGGGTAAGCTTGTGCGGTCTGTCCAGCGGCACCCAGCGCAGGTCAGTCAGTTCGCCGTTGCCATTGACTGAACCGCTGAGATGGCGCGCATCGACGGTGAAAAACCGCGCATCGAAGCGGCGCACCATGCCCGGCGGTGTAATGGCGCGCGCAAAATAATCCAGCTTGTCCAGCGCCGGTGCTATGCCGTGTGCAAAAAACGGTTGCCAGTGCGACGAACGCGTAACCAGCGTGGTGCTAACGTTTTTACCCAGGCGCAGCCCGGTTTCCTCAAACGTCTCGCGCACAGCGGCCATAGCCAGTGCGCGCGCTCGTGCAGCGCTCACCGATCGCGTGAGTCTGCGCTCGACCCGTGCCGGCAGATCGATCGGGCAGGGCACGCGCGCATCACCCGCATCGACGCTGCCGCCAGGAAACACATAGCGATGCGGCATAAAGACATGCCTGGCGTTGCGCAGGCCCAGTAATACCTCTCGCCGATTGCGAATGATAATGAGCGTCGCAGCATCGCGTGGTTTCATCGTCAACACGGTTCCTGGGTGGGTAAATCAGCCAGTCTAGCAAATACGGGCAAACGCTTGTTTACGATCGCGATTTTTCGGGCGTTGTCCGGCTCTCTATTGTTAGAATCACGCTATGCGAACGTTATTTTTCCTGCTTGCCCTGTTGCCACTGGTCGCCTGCTCCGGTTACGAGATAAAGAACCTGGCCAAGTCTGATGTCGATCTTGTCGCCGATGAGTTTATTGACGAAACGCGTGCCGCCGTGCGCATGCTGACAGTCAAGCTCTACCTTAGAAATCCGGCCGAGTTGCGCAAGATTCCAGGTATGACGATTGAAGGGCGGCTGGCACAGCTGCGCGTCCATCGGCACCAGCTGGACTTCCCCGAATTACAGGGGCTGCAGGGCATTGACGCCATGAACCTTGCCTTTGACCCTCAGTATAAGGGCGATCGGGTGTTCGCGTTGGTGATAGGGCTGGGCAGTATGTTGCGCGAAGCCTACAGTTTCAAAACCGAGATGTTCATCCATAACCAGTTGCAGCCTGAGGTGCTCAATACCAGCGCCGAGAACGTGGAAGTGCTGCTGTGGAAGCTCAAGAATGCGCGTAAACCGAACGGTGAACACTACTTGATCACACACGAATACCAGGGCGTCGTTGACAATCTCAGCTTCGAGCGTCTGTTTGGTGAACTGATCATCCTGCAGAAAATGATGGCCAGGATTGCCGGGGATTCCAGCGATCGGGCGGTGACAGGCGCCGTGCATGTTGTGTCGCGAGTCTTTATTCCTCTTCCTATCTAGCGCAACCGGGGGTGGGCGGAGGCGGTCGCTAATTGCCGCCACTCAAGGTACAGTGGAACGGCCTCATCGATCCGCCATCAGCGGAGCGGGGCGACAACCCGAGGTTTCCATGGATTCGATACGCTTGCGCTACCAGACCATGGAGATTGGCAATCTCGACATCCACCTGCGCACTCTGCGTGATAATCAGCAATTCAGTGACAACGAGGGTGTGGCGGAAGCGCTGGGCATCTCTTCGGCGACCTGGCCGCTGTTTGGCGTCGTGTGGGATTCAGGGCACGTGCTGGCGCAGCTGATGAGTGATCATCCCATCGCGAACAAGCGAATTCTTGAGATCGGCTGTGGGATTGGTCTGGCCAGCCTGGTGTTGAATGAGCGCGAGGCGGATATCACCGCGACAGACTATCATCCCGAAGCCGGTGACTTCCTGTCCGAGAACGTTGCGCTCAATAGCGGTCGCAAGATTCCTTTCGTGCGCACCGGGTGGGCTGACATCGCCTCCAGCCTTGGCCGTTTCGATATGCTGATCGGTAGCGATCTTCTCTACGAGCAGGAGCATGCAGAATTGCTCGCGGCTTTTGTACAGCAGCAGGCAAATCCGACTTGTGAGGTGCTGCTGGTAGATCCGGGGCGCGGGCATCATGCGCGTTTCAGTCGCATGATGGTGGCCCAGGGGTTCACTCACTCCCAGGCGCCAATAGATACATCCGCATTTCTCGAAAAGCCTTTTGGCGGACAGGTGTTGCGCTATGCGCGCGGTGTTAGCGCTCCTGCAACGGGCTGACTATAGCCCGCTTTGCACCAGCACAATCTCGCTGGAGCCCGCTGGTAATGACAACGTGGTCCCATCGGAACCCAGCGTATAGCGATCGAACACCTCATCCACTCCTCTTAGCCACGCGGCTTCTGTTCCCGGTAACAGGAGCACCGGAACAATGTGGTAGTAGAGGAGGTGGCCTACGCCGGCATCACGTGCGGTCTGCGCAGCCTCCAGGGGCGTGGCGTGATAGTCGGGTATATCGGTGGTTATTTTGGCCAGCACATCGTTTCCGACTTTTTCGGCGGCCTGGTGCATGATACCGACCAGTTCTGCTGACAGGGCTTCGTGTACCAGCAGGTCAACGCCCTGCGCAAAACGTTCCAGATTGTCGGATTTTTTAGTGTCGCCGGAGACTAATACTGTGCGTCCCGCATAGGTGAACAGGTAGCCCACCGCTGGTGCAACAGGTGCATGGTCGACGGTGATCATCTGCACCGTGAGCCCATTGGCGTCATACACCATCGTAGAGTCACCGATAGCAGGCGGCGTAAACGGAATTGCCTGCATGCCGCTGCCGCTAAGCGCAGCGACGCCATCGCCGTGATGCTCGTGGCGGTAGAGTGCATCGCGCGCGTAGGCTTTGTTAAAACCATCAACGATATCGCTGACGCCGGTAGGTCCGACCACGTCCAGCGGTTTCTTCCTGTTGCCGGCAACCCAGCGCAGTGTCGCCATCTCACCCAGTCCATCAATGTGATCAGAGTGGAAATGGGTCAGGAAAACGGTCTCAATCGCACCCTGTGGATACTGCATCCTGCCCAGATTGCGCATGCCGTTAGTGCCCGCGTCGACGACAAAAATGTTACCGCCAGCGATGATTGCCACACAGGGGCCTGACCTGTCGGGGTCGGGCAATGGTCCTCCCGCTCCGCAAAGCACGATATGCAAGCCGGGCCCGAGGTCATCGATCGGATTGTGCGAAAGCGCATTTTCAACGGCGCGTGGCATTACGCCCAGAGCGATCCGGGCACGCTGGCTGTAGGCCAATAGTGCGATGAGGATGATCAATCCGGTGAGCCCGGTCAGATAGTAGCGTTTTTTCATGTCTGTATCCCCGTAAGTGACTGCGCAGGCCTGCTTGCAAGCTCATTACTGTTGAGTTTAGCCCTGATCCATGATGACATGTCGGGCCGCTTCCTGTGCCACCGCATATCCTGGCTGGCCAGAGGCTTGCGCGACTGCCAAACAGGCAGTACTGATAATAATGTGAAGGAGAGTATCCATGCATAACTGGCGTCGAGGCAAACTGTTGTGTGTTGCTTTAATGGGCATGCTGTTAGCGCCGCTGCTGCAGGCTGCGGCAAAGCCCAATATTCTGGTCATCTGGGGGGATGACATCGGTATCTGGAATATCAGCAAATACAGCCACGGTATCATGGGCTATCCCACGCCGAATATTGACCGGATTGCCAACGAGGGCATGCTGTTTACGGATTATTACGGTGAGCAGAGTTGCACAGCCGGTCGTTCAGCCTTTATCACCGGGCAGCACCCGATACGCACCGGTCTGACCAAAGTGGGGATTCCCGGCGCTCCACTGGGTTTGCAAAAAGAAGATCCCACTCTGGCTGAGTTGCTCAAGCCCCACGGCTATGTGACAGGGCAGTTCGGCAAAAATCACCTTGGCGATCGCGATGAGTTTCTGCCGACTAATCACGGCTTTGACGAATTCTTCGGCAATCTTTACCACCTTAACGCCGAGGAGCAGCCAGAAGATCCGGATTATCCCAGCAACCCGGAATACCACAAAAACTTCGGCCCGCGTGGCGTAATTCGCAGTTTTGCGGATGGCAAAATCGAAGACAGCGGCCCCCTGACGCGTAAACGTATGGAAACGGTTGATGAAGAGTTCCTCGCCGCTTCATTGAAGTTTATCGATCGGGCACATGCGGATAAAAAACCGTTTTTCGTCTGGTTTAACTCCACCCGTATGCACTATTACACCCATGTGCAGGACTCGCAGCTCGGTCGTTCAGGGCAGGGTTTCTACAACGACGCAATGATGGAGCACGACGACCACGTGGGCGCGTTGTTGAACAAACTGGATGAGTTGAACATTGCCGACAACACGATCGTATTCTATTCCACGGATAACGGACCGCACTATAATATGTGGCCCGATGCTGCCATTACTCCGTTCAGGGGAGAGAAGAATACCAACTGGGAAGGCGGCTACCGGGTGCCGGCCCTGCTGCGCTGGCCCGGCAACATCCAGCCTGGCAGTGTGAACAACCAGGTGATGTCGCATCTGGACTGGGTGCCGACTTTCATGGCCGCTGCCGGCGATTCGCAAGTGAAGGAGAAGTTACTCAAGGGCCATCGTGCCAATGGTAAATCCTTCAAAGTGCATCTGGATGGTTATAATTTCCTGCCCTTCCTCACCGGCAAGCAAGAGCAGGCACCGCGTAACGAGTTCTTCTATTTCAGCGATGACGGCCTGTTAACCGGGGCGCGAGTGGGAGACTGGAAACTGGTGTTTGCAGAGCAGCGCGCACATCGTTTTGACGTGTGGCGTGATCCCTTTGTGACCTTGCGTATTCCCAAGTTGTTTCACCTGCGTCGCGATCCGCTGGAACGTGCAGATACCGACGCCAACCAGTACAACAACTGGTGGGACAAGAAGATTGCGCCTGCGGCCATGCAGGGCCGTGTCGCGGTGACTGAATTTGTGCAAAGTCTGCAGGAGTTTCCGCCACGCCAGCGCCCTGCCAGCTTTACGGTGGACCAGGTTATGGAAGGTTTGTACGAGAGGTAGCTCCTGGATCAGGGCCGCCAGATGCGACGCACCTGCTCGGCCTCCAGCGGTCCGAAATGCCCGGTGAACCAGCGCGTCAGCTCTTCGCGCTCAAGTAGTCGGGCGATATCCTCGTCATTGTCCTGCAGGTCGCACATAAAGAAGTGACGCGTGGGTACGGCAGGCCGATACAGCTCTCCGCGTATCAGGTCGCCAACGAACACCACCTCATCGAATATCACCAGTAACGTGCCTTCTGTATGGCCTGGCATGGGCAGGATTTCGCCGCGTAAGCCAAGACTGTCCAGCGCTGCAGGGGCGTCTATGAGCCGGTCCGCGGTGAACGGCGGGTAGGTCTTGCCCTGCAGCATCGTATCAATTCCCACAGCCAGCAGGCTGGTAGTACACAGGGGTTGCGCATCGTCAGCGCTGAACAGGCCTGCATCGCCGCTGCCGCCGATCACCTGCACGCCATACTGCGACTGAAAGTGTCGTGCGGTACCCAGATGATCCAGGTGGCCGTGTGTCAGGAACAGGTACTTGAAAGAACCCGGCGGCATTCCCGCTTCGCGCATAGCGGCTTCGATGGTCGCCTCGTCACCCGGGTTGCCACTGTCGATCATCAGGTTGGTACCGTCGCGCTGTACCAGGTAGACGTTGGCGGCATTGACGCGCAGTTGAATCACCTTGAGGTCGGGCCGATCAACGTGCACCTGCACAAAATCGCGCGTTGACCAGAGCGTAAACAGCAGGCCGATAACGGCAAGCAGTGCAAGGCTCAACAGGAATTTTCGCATAGGCGGCAACACAATTAGGAATCCGGTGGGCAATCGTTTATCGTTCTTTGCGCAGCATATCAGAGTGTTGCCGGATTGGCCTGCGCGGCGATTTTTTGGTCGATGTCCGGGATCGGTTAGATGAAAGGAGAGCGCTTGTGATGAAGTGGGCCGTTTGGGGTTGCGCGCTATGGCTGGCAAGCGCGTCGGCGCACGGCGAATGGCTGCGTGAAGAGCGTGAGATTATGGGCACCAGAGTCAGCGTTGAACTGTGGTCGCCACAGCGCGCCGACGGGCAGCGTGTGATTGACCAGGTGCTGGCGGAGTTCCAGCGACTCGATCAGATGATGAACCCCTGGGACGAGCACAGTGAGCTGGCGCGACTCAATCGCGAGGCACATCTTACTGCTACCCGAACAACGCCGGAAATTGTTGCGGTGATTGAGCGGGCACTGCACTACTCGGAACTCAGTGACGGCGCGTTCGACATCAGTTTTGCCACTGTCGGCCAACACTACGATTATCGCGAGGGCAGGGCGCCGGATGCGCAGTTACTGCAGCGCGACGTCGAGGGAATTGATTACCATGCGATTGCGTTGAATGTGTCCGAACGCACGATCCAGTTTCTGCATCCTCGTTTGCAGATTGATCTGGGCGGTATTGCGAAGGGTTACGCGGTGGACCGCGCGATCGCGCTGCTGGTCAGTGCCGGTGTGGAGTCAGCCGTCGTCAGTGCGGGCGGCGACAGCCGCATTGTCGGTGATCTGGGTGATCGGCCGCGCATCATTGGTATCCGCCACCCGCGCAGGGAAGGAGAGTACGCGGTCAGGATCCCGCTGGTTGATACGGCAATCTCTACCTCTGGCGATTACGAGCGCTTCTTCATCGCGGACGGTGTTCGGTATCACCATATTCTTGACCCTCAGACCGGGCGCTCCGCCGCCGGTTTGCAAAGCGCCAGTGTGCTGAGCGAGCGCAGCATCGATGCCGATGCACTGTCGACTACCTTGTTTGTATTGGGAGTGAGTCGTGGTCTTGACCTGGCGAATCGCTTACCGGGCGTGGATGCGATACTGATTGATGCCCACGGCAAGCTGCACTACTCGCAGGAGCTGCTGCTCAGTACCACACCGTAAACAGCACTTTGTAGACGTTCGCCTCCAGGCTGTATAGTGGCTCTTCGCCCGGTATTGCCGTGGTCCTGGTCAGGTCGCTGAAATTATCATACTCAAACCAGAGGTGATCCCACTGCAAGCCAACGGCGGCACGATCGATAAACGTGTTGTTGATGTCCCGTTCATAGGCGATGTGCAGGGAGAGGGTATGATCGTTGAACTCACTCAACTCTTTGTCCCGCGCCCGGTAGTCCTTGTCATCCTGGGAAGCGAACAGGAACAGGTCCTGGTAAAAGTCGGCTTCTGATTGCTGGTAGTAGCGGTATTTGACGTCGAATATCCAGTTTTTACGCAGGGTGTGAGTGTAGCTGAGCTGCACATTGTGCGCGGCGATACCCCAGTCATCCGTGAAAAACCGATAGCTACCGCCCACGGTCGCCCGCCACGGCAGGTAATACAGTACGCGCAGCATGGCCGAATCGCTGGTGCGCGTGTCCGGGTACACTTCCTGGGCAAACTGGTACCCAGCTGCCGGGTCCAGCGGGTTGCTGAGATAGCGATAGCTGCGGTACGGGTTGTTGAGATAGCCCTCTTCAGTCACCAGCTCATAGTTCACGCTCATAATCATCTCTGGCGTGAGGATCTGGCTGACACCGAGCCGGAAGTTGTGCCTGTCGATACTGCCGGAGAACTCGTTATTACCGTTCTGGAACACATCGTCCTGCCCCAGCGAATAGCCGAACGTCAGCGTGGTGAGATCGCCGAAAAAATCCTGGCTGACATTGAAGTAAAAGGTATCGGCGGTGTAGTCGCTTTCGTCACTGTTGGTATACCCTGCGCTGAACAGGCTTTTGCCGTAGAGGTAATCGGCCCCTACTGAATACTCGGTGCGTTTCTCACCGTATTCGCTGGCGCCGCTGGTCACCACATCAATCGAAGCGCTGCTCACGTTATCCACGTAATAGTTGCCGCTGATAGAGACGGTTTCGCTGAAGTTCTTGCGCACCAGGATCGACGGACCATCGATCGTAACCCCACCGCCATCGTAGCGGTGGTACAGGGCGTCTGCACGTTCCTCTGGCAGTACGGCCGCGTATGTCTGGCTGCTGAATGACAGCAGTATCAGTAGTGCGACGCCCCAAATCCTAGTTACAGCCACAGCCGCCACCTCCGCCGCCTTCGCTGCCGCGCGCACCCTCACGCGACTGGTAAACGTGATTCATATAGCCCGCTGCTATGGGGTCACGTTCAAAACTCATGATCGGGTCAGCCAGCTTTTGACGCTCGTAGGGCTTTACCCACGGCTGGATGCCACAGGCTGAGATCGTCAATGGCAGCAGCAGGGCTGCCGCCGCGCGCCACAGTGCACCTTGCATCTCTTTACTCCTTCACCAGCGCGCGAACCTGCGCCTCGTAGGTGTCTTCGTAACCGGGTTTATAGCCGCGGTGCAGGTAACGCATGGAGCCGCTGCGATCAATCAGCACCGTCATGGGCATGGCGTCTACATCGTAAAGCTGGCTGACCAGATTCTCTTCATCAAACATCACAGGAAAAGTGACGGGAATGTCGCGCAACACCTGTTCTGCCATCTTGCGATCCTGTTCAACGTTAATACCGAACACGGTAAATCCCAGCGGCTCGTATTTGCGAAAAATATCGTCCAGTTTGGGCATTTCCTGCCGGCAGGGGCCGCACCATGACGCCCAGAAATTGATCATCACCACCTGCCCACGGTGTTCACTGAGCCGCAGGTTTTCACCCGTGGTGGTTTTGAGGGTAAAGTTTGCCGCTGGTACAGATTCCTGTGCAGCAACAAACAGCGGAAACAGTACCAGCAGTGCGGCCAGGATTGTGCGCTTCATGGTGTTGGCTCTCATGGTTAAAAGAAAAATGTGAAACCGGTGACCCACTCGATATTGTTGGTGATTTCATTTTCACCAAAGGTATCGCGGTCGTAAATGTGGTCGCGGACTTCTACCCGCCATGCCACCCAGTCGTTGAGCAGTAAGCGGTAGCCAACGCCCACTGATGCGGTAAACCAGTTGTCGCCCAGAAAGTCGGTGCTGCCCGCTCCTCCAATCACGTAAAAATCGGACTTGAAGGCGTAGTCATCCAGTACGAAAACTTCGCCAGGCAGGATGTTCCAGCCGACACTGAGGTTGTAATAGCTGTAGTCGCGATCTGCATCGTCGAACAGCGGGGAGCCCCCGGTCAACTCTTCGTAACTGGTCAGATCACCTTCTGATACGCCATAGCTGGCTTCAAAAAAGAAGTCTTCGGTGATGTGCCAGGCGGCGCGCACGCCATACAGGGCTGCACTGTCAAAATCTTCAATACTGAGAAGACCAATGAATGGCCCCACCTCAAAGTTCTCGGTATCGATGTCATCCGGCTCTATTTCCCGCCGCTCGATATCCGGGTTCACCACTTGTACCGTCGTGTTGGGTGCCTGTCGCTCTGCGCCAGCGCAGCCGCCGAGTATGCACGCCAGCGCAAGCGTTAGTAAAAGGCGCTGATTCCGATTTTCCATTCCCCTACCTCTTCGTCGTCGTCCCGATCTGTCATCACGACATAATGCTTGTATTGCAGTCGCAGCAAGAGCCTGCCGCTCAAGTGAATGCGAACCCCGGCACCCACGCTGGCCGTGCTGTCATTCCGATCCTGTGTAGAGACCAGCGTGGAGCGCGGATTCGTTTCGCGTACACCGGCACCGATTGTTAAAAAAGGTGAGTAGCGCCACTGCGGGAAAAACTGATGCACGATACTGGCCGTGGCCATTCTTCCGCTGGAGAAGTCACCAAAGTTCTCTGTGACAGCCACTTCCACTGACAGGTTTCGTGTAAAGTGCCAGCCAGCATACGCGCTTAGCGCGTCTGTGCTGTCATAGTCGCCCACCATGAGTCCGAATTCCCAGTTGCGCTGACGGAAACTGTCCAGATCCGGCGCGCTGATGGCCAGTTGTTCGCCAGCTGCATTCACTGTTCGACCAATATCGTCCACATGAACCCAGCCTTCGATACTCCGTGCGTTGCGCACCTTTATCCAGTCTGTACGGCGCTTTAGCAGCAACAGGGTCTCGCCGCGTTCGGCCACGTAAAACACCGGATAGCCGCGCCCCGGTTGGGTATGCATCTCGATGTAGGCTTCGACGACTTCTGATTGCGCATAGGCCGTGTCGTCTTCGTCAGCCCGGGTGTCGGACATTGGCAGCAACACCGTCAGAACTGCAGCCAATGCGGTAATGACCCCGGGGCACTGCATCAATCTGCCAGCCGGGTATCGAACGGATTATTGTAGTACTGCGCGCCGATATCGACCCATTCAGTAATCAGTCGCAGCTCCGCCGCGCTGAGCATGCCAGAATGGTCAATAGTGTCACGCGTGGCGGGAGCCACTTCGCCACCGTCCTCAACGCAGTTGTCCGGTAGTGCCGGCGCTGCGTCACGTCCGCAGCTGCCGCCGTTGAAGCAGGCGAAGAATCCACTGCCTGCAGCGCTTCCTGCGCGCAGGCTGTTGTCTATCGGCAGCGTCTGGGTAGTGATCAGTACGTTGTCGTTTTCGTCGATCTCGGTACAAACGCGCTGTCGATCAGCCACTACGCCGCCATTGTCCAACCATTGTTCGTCATCAGCAGACAGTAGTTCGCGGTAGGAGCGATAGTGGTCTGCGTCAATGTCTGAGGGTGTCGCGGTCAAATCCAGCTGGCCATCAGGCACGCGAGCGCCGTCATCGCTGGAATGACAGGCACTGCAACGGTCTGCCATGTTGCCGCGCCCATCATCCACTGCCGTGCGTTCGCGCTCCCAGATCGGTTGGATGTGATCAATGTAGTTGATGACGATGCGGCCGGGTAAACCGGGTTCAAAATTGCTGGCAATCAATGGTTTGTCCGCGGGTATGTCAGTCCAGGCAGGGTCGTAGTCGCGATCATTAATGGTGGCGTCTGGAGTAATGCCGGGGCCAGACCACTCATCGGTATAGCGCGGGGCGAGTTGCAACTGTCGCGCCGCTTCGGCGGTATTGCCCTGCGGCCGCTGGAAATCCCACACCGCTGCCATGCTGTCGCCCGGTGCACTGGCGAACAGGTCTGGCCGGGTATCGGGAAAACCCGTGTTGCCGTTATCGAGTGCGCGGGCTCCGGGATTGGAGGAGACGGGTTGAGAGTCGATACGCCCGTGGGGCAGGGGGTTGTTGGCGCTATGGCAGCCGCTGCAGCGCCGCACTTCGCCCGCCTTGAGTTGCAGCCAATAGTCATGTCGCGGACCGATCCTTTGCCCCTGGGCGTTGACGACACTGAAGGTGAATGGCCGCTCGGCGGGCACCGTCACTGTCACCGAGCCATCGGGTTCTATGGGCACATAGCCACTGATTTCCCTGAATCCAAAGCCTCGCGTTACGCCAAAGGTGTAATCCGGAATGTCGAAAATGTCGCGATCGGGGATGGGAACCGGCTGCAGTACGCGCAGAAAACGCGCCGGGCGCGCAGCGTAGGCAGGTGTGCCCGGCGTGGCGTGCCGGACGATCCCAAGCGGTGAGTTGTCTGTGCCGTCCAGGTCATAGACGCTGTCTATTCGCAGTTGTCCCTGTCCCTGGATGGCCAGGTTAGTGTTAAAAGATTCAGGGCGGGGTCGCAGTGCAGGAAAGTCGCGCGGCTCTGCAGCGATAATCTCGCTGACCAGAAAACCTTCACGCGCCAGTACGACGGGGCGTTGCGTGTCTGCCACGGGATCATACACCCAGCCGCCATAGACGGGAGGCGCCGGGTTGTTGTTGTCTGGCTGCAATTTGCAGGGTAAGTAGTCATCGGTTTGCCCGCCTGCGCCGGAGGCTTCATCAATAATGCGGCAGTCACTCCAGCTGACCAGCAAGCGCTGGGTGCCGTCTCGCAACGGGTAAACTGACCTGAACTGGCCCCCCGCAGAGAGTGCCCCGTCAGTCCGTATTTCCGTGTCGGTGAGAGGTTCCTGTGACGGACCTGAAGCGCCCTCGTTGCCCCATAGAGGCTGCTCTGCTTCTGCATAGGTCGCGGTATCGACGATAGCGATGCTGCCCCCGAACGTCGCGGGGCTGAACGGTCTTACCAGCGTCGCAATACGTCCATCGTCCAGCTCACGTGGTTGGGTGTATTCAACGGCAGCGCCTTCGGTGCCGCTGCTCTGGCTGTGATAGCCATACAGTGGTGACAGCTCCAGTCCGGAAGGGTCTATGCGATACAGGCTGATGTGATTGGTGCGCGTGTTGTTCCAGCGGCTGAACACGATGCTGCCGTCGCGGGTGACGGTAGGGTCCAGATCATGGCTGAGGTTGAAGGAGATCTGCTCGAATTCGCCGTTGCGTCCCTGCGGATCGTACACATGCAGCACAGCAGCGGGTTCATCGTTGTCTTCATCAAGCGCCGAGAAAATTTGCGAACGGCCCTCGTTCAGCTGTCGTGCCTGGCTGGCGACCTGCCGGGTTGAACTGAAAACCACGCGGTCATCAGGCAGGAAATGCGGGTCGATATCCTGACCGCCACCGGTTTCAACACCCTCGTTACGCTTGATACGTGATGGGATCAGGTAAGCCGCAGTCTGTGTGTCGAGATCGAAGGTCCACAGGTTCCAGGTGGTGTCTTCAAGGTTGTCATCAACGGGTTCGGCAACCACCCGTGCGGAAAATATCAGTGTTTTACCGTCAAAGGAGCTTTCGAGTCCCTTGACGTCAACAGCCAGTTGCCCGGCATCAATGCCTTCTTCCTCTGCCACCAACGCGGTGATTTGCGCGGTGACATCAATATCATCAGCGGTGGTTGCAGAACGTTCACGTACCAGCAGTTGCGCGCCGGGCGCAAAGGCCAGTGGGTCACGCAGATCCAGTGACTCCTCGGGCAGGGGCCGCGTGATGTAGGCGATGGGGATTTCCACCACGACCGGGTCTTCACTCTGCTCGCCCGCTACCAGCGTGATACTGCCGCCACTGCCGCCACCGCCACAGGCAGCCAGGAGCGTCAGGCATACAGCGCCCGCAATGTGGTAACGGATATCGATAACGGTTTCTCCTGCAGCGCCGTCAAGCGCATCATTGGAAGGACAGGTTTGCAAAGCCTGTCACACTCAGGCAATAAAAATGTTTGAAAAAGTGCAGTTTCCGTAATTTTCACAAAAGTCCTGATAAAGCTTGCGATTCTCAGGCGCCATACGGGGTTTTGACTCTCATCAGTTAAAGCAACTGCGTTGCATTGGTGCGCAAAACCCGGGGTCTGCCTACTTGTAGTTTTCTCCAGTTTTTTGTTGCAGGCTTGTGATCCTGTTTGCAAAGCTGTGAAGAAGCGAACTGTCACTGCGCATCATTGTTTGACGGCAAGCCACGTTTTTCTTCACCGGTATTGGATCTACAGCCGAGTCGAGTTGGGTTAAAAGGGGCAGGCGCATGCGCGTTGCAACACTATTTTTCATGCTGGCGGTTTTTGCAGCAACCGCTGCGGCGGGACCGCGAGAGCAGGCGCGTCGTATCCACGATCGTCTGACGGGCGTGCCGCCGACAGACGCCATGCTTGATGCTATGCAGCAGGCGATTGAGGGTTCCGGCGGGCCTGTTACCGCGGCATTGTATGCGATGGATGGCGCTCCCGGTGTTGCCGCGACAGGTGATTTTTACACGGTCACCCTCAAGAATTGGGTAACGCCCTGGACGAATGAGGCGCAGGATGTGTTCGCGCCCCTCAATGACTACAGCGCCACCGTGATTGGCATGGTGCGCGATGAGCTGGATTTTCGCCAGATACTGTCAGCGGATGTGCTTTATCAGGGTCAGGTAAACGGCATTCCTGCCTACGCCGCGGGCAATAACAACCACTATGAGTTTCTCGAGGCCTCAGGTGCCGATCTCGGTAATCCTGATGTGCTGGTGCGCGCCAGCCAGAGTTCTGTAACGGGACTGCCCCCGGAGGCCGTCGCGGGTGTGATGACGACCCGCGCGGCCGCGCGCGCTTTTTTCGTTGATGGGACCAATCGCGCCATGCTGCGTTTTACCCTGTTGAACCATCTCTGCATGGACCTGGAGCAGCTGAAGGACACCACACGCCCCACGGATCGTATTCGCCAGGATGTGTCGCGCAGCCCGGGCGGCGACAGTCAGTTGTTTCTCAATCAGTGCGTTGCCTGTCATAACGGTATGGACCCGCTGGCCCAGGCTTTCGCCTATTACGATTTTCCCTACCCTGATGAAGACGCCTTGCCCAATGTTGACCTTGATGATCGCAAGGATCGCGGCAGCATCGCTTATACGCCGGGGACAGTGCACCCCAAAAATCTGATCAACGGGAATAGTTTTCCCACCGGGTATGTGACTGATAACGATCACTGGACCAACTACTGGCGGCTGGGAGATAACAGCGGCCGCATAGGCTGGCGAGCCACGGCGCAAGATTCCGATGGCGTCAATATGGCGCTTAATGCAGCTTACTCGGAAGGCCGCGGTGCCGCTTCTCTGGGGCGCGAACTGGCTGACACAGAAGCGTTTGCCTGGTGCCAGGTCAAGAAGGCTTTCAACAACGTATGCCTGCGCGAGCCAGCGGCCAATGCGTCAGAGGCGGCTGCGGTGGGTAATGTCGTTGCTGGTTTCCACAACACGCACAACATGAAGCAGGTGTTCGCCGAAGTCGCAGCTTACTGCGCCAGCGACTTGTAGGGGGGCGAAGATGAAACTGCGCACAGGAATGTCCAGACTGCTTATTGCCGGTGGTATCGCGGTTCTTGCCGGCTGCAGCGCTGGCAGCGGTGGCGGTGGCAGCGAGCGAGAAGTGGATCTTGACGGGCAGGTGGGCAGCAGCGCATTTGTCTATGACGGCCCGGCCCCCGCGAGTGATGAGGTGCAGCAGTTCAAACGGACGTTCTACGATCAGCTGGCTGGTAACGATCGCTGTGGAGAGTGTCACACGCCCGGTAAAACAGGAAACCCGTTTTTTGTCGATCAGCAGAATGTCAATAATGCGTGGCAGGCTGCGCGCTCCATTGTGTCGCTCAATGATCCTGCGGCTTCTGAAGCAGTGCTGCGCGTCGCGAACGGCCACAACTGCTGGCTAGCGCCGGGTCAGGAGGCCACCTGTGCCACGACGATCACCGGCTATATAGAGCGCTGGGCTGCGGGTGCAGAACAATCCTCGGCAACTGTGCAGTTGTCACCACGCGAACCGTTCAGCCCCACCGGAACCCGGGTGTTGCCGCCGTCCAGCGCAGAGTTGTCAGCAATGGGGCTGGATATCCTGGCCGGCGGAGAACTGCTGGACCTGCTGTATACCTACTGTTCAGACTGCCATTCCGACACGGCGTCCATTCCACAGGTACCCTATTTTGCCAGTGCCGATGAAGACATCGCCTATACCGCGTTGCGCGGCAAGGTAGACCTGGCGAATCCCGCTGCTTCGCGTGTGGTACTGCGGCTGGATCCTGAAGGCCACAACTGCTGGAGCGATTGCGCGGATAATGCCGGTGAGATACGCGCGGCGGTGAGTCGCATTTCGGATGTCGTACCTGTCACGGAAGTCGATCCAGCTTTGTTGACCAGCATGGCGCAGGTGCTGGAGCGCGACGGTATTGTCGCTACAGCCGGTGGCCGATTTGAAACCAGCCTGATTGCCAAGTGGGAGTTCCGTGAAGGCACCGGCAGCACCACGGCCGATACCAGCGGGGTGCAGCCTGAAGTGCCGTTGACGCTGTCAGGCCAGTACAGCTGGATGGCCAGCTGGGGTGTGCGCTTTGAAAACGGCAAGGCGCAGGGTGGTGTCAGCGGCAGTGCCAAATTGTTCGACCGAATAACCGCCACCGGTGAATACAGTATTGAGGCGTGGGTTGCTCCGGCCAATGTGGCGCAGGAGATGGCCTGGATTGCGGGCTATGCCGGCGGGCCGGACAGCCGCAATATGCTGCTCAGCCAGAGTCTGTACAACTACGAAGCCTTTAATCGCAGTACCGTAACGGATGCCAATAACGCCGGTGAGCCGGCCCTGACTACCGGTGACGATGCAGAACTTGCGCAGGCAACCCTGCAGCATGTTGTCGTGACGTATAACCCGGTTGATGGCCGGCGTATCTACGTCAACGGTATCGACAGTGGCGAAGTGGACCCTTCCGGTGGTGGCCTGCTGAATAACTGGAGCGAGTCTTTCGCGGTGGTGCTCGGAAACACCACGGCGAATAATCGGCCCTGGGCGGGGGCCATGCGCATGGTTGCCATCCACAACAGCGCGCTGACCGCAGGGCAGGTATTGCAGAACTTCGATATCGGCGTCGGGCAAAAGTACTATTTGCTGTTCAGCGTGTCAGAGCTGCTGGATCGTGAAGGGCAGTGTCACGTCATAGAGGCGGGAGAACGCACCAACTATTGTTATGTGGTCTTCGAGTCGAGCCAGTTCGACGACAGCAGTTATCTGTTCAACCAGCCGTTTTTCGTCAATCTCAACCCTGACGGCGGCGATGTCAGTTTCGACCTGCGCGGTATTCGTCTGGGTATCAATGGCAAGCTAGCCGATAACGGCCAGGGCTTCGTCAATGTCGCAGCCACAGTTGACAGTGCTACTGCTGGCCAGGCTGGGCAGCGCCTGTCAGCCGTTGGCAGTATTATCCCATTGGAAAACGGCGCTGATCAGGACCTGTTCTTCCTGTCATTTGACGCTCTGGGCAGTGAGCAGGGCGTGGTTGACGACGGACAGGTGCGTCAGTTCCAGCCGCTGCTGACGGGCGTGTCGGCGTCACGTATAGGTCTGCGTACGTTTGATGAAATCAATGCAACCTTGTCACGCCTCACAGGCGTTTCTGTGGCCAACAGTGTGCCCAGTAACGTGACGGGTAAAACCGTTTCTGAAACGTTTGCCTCTGTGCGACGCGCGCTGCCCGGCATTGCAGACTTCCAGGCGTTTATGTCATCCCACCAGATGGCGGCAACGCAGCTGGCTGCCGCCTACTGTGACGCCCTGGTACAGGACACCGCGTTGCGGGCTTCTGTATTTCCTGGTTTCGATTTCAATCGTGCTGTGGCAGATCCGGGAATCGATTGGCGTGATACCGTTGCGGCGCCGCTGGTGGATCGCTCGGTGAACTCAGGGTTGCTGTCAGCCGCTGATCGCAGCGCAATGCTCGACGAGATCGAACTGCTCATCACCGATGATCGCGACCTCAAGCCTTATATCCAGGTGGGTGATACCTGGGTCAGCGATCCTGATCCCGCTGCCCATACCAAGCGCGACGGCCTTATTTATTGTGCGGGCAATGCCACCTGTCCCGCATCGCGCACCGCCGATGTCGTGAAGGCCGCCTGCACCACGGTGCTGGGCAGCGCTGTCACCCTGATGCAGTAGACGCTGTGTCTACAGGAGAGAAACACTGATGCGCCACAAAACACCCTACTACAGTCTCAACGAAGCCTTATGTCACCCGGATCACCGGCGGCCGCTCACCCGGCGTGAGCTTATTTCACAGGGTTTCAGGGCAGGCGGCGCCGCTATGCTGGGTACGTCGCTGATGAGTTTACTGGCAAATCCGGCCCGGGCGATTTCACCCAATCTGCTCAATCCCGCATTTACGCAGTACACCAGCTGCGATCTGGGCGCCGTTGCTGGACGCAAGATTCCGTTCATTTGTTTCGACCTGGCCGGCGGCGCCAATATCGCGGGTTCAAACGTCATTGTGGGTGGGCCTGGCGGGCAGCGCGACGCACTCACTACGGCCGGCTATGGCAAACTCGGCCTGCCCCCCGACATTCTGCCTTTTCGTGCCAATGCGCAAACCCTGAGCGGCGATTTTACCGACGATACGTTAGGACTGTTGTTCCATTCAGACAGCGCCATGCTGCGCGGTATTCTCGACAAGGGCCAGGGCCTTGGTGGGCTGGTAAACGGCGCGGTCATTCCCGGCCGCTCTGACAACGACACGGGCAATAACCCGCACAATCCCATGTACGGTATTTATCGCGCTGGATTGCGTGGCCAGATACTGCAGCTGATAGGGTCTGAAAACAGCGACTCCGGTGGTAATTCAATGGCCCCGGCAATGCTGATTGATCCGGAGATTCGTCCCACCAAGGTGGATCGCCCGTCCGACGCCAGCGGTCTGGTTGATGTGGGTGACCTGAAACTGTTGTTGGAAGATACCGAGGACATTGTTTCCGTGATGGAGTCCATGAAGCGCATCACTGACTTCAAGCTGGATCTGGTCAACACCGGTATCACCAACCCCAGCGCAGAGGATAAACGTCTTAAAGACAGGTTGAGCTGCGAGTACCTGCGCAGCGCAGACACGCTGGAGAAGTTTTCCAGTCCTGACGCCCTGGATCCGTCCATAGACCCGAATATTGTAGGCGACGGCGGTATTTTTGCCGCGGGTGAATTTGAAGGTGATCGTGAGTTTCGCAAAGCGGCCTCGGTGATGAAGTTGGTCATCGATGGTATCGCTGGCGCTGGGACCATTGAAATGGGCGGCTACGATTACCACACGGGTGATCGCAGGACGGGCGAGGAGCGCGATTTCCGCGCTGGCCAATGCATCGGCGCCTGTCTGGATTATGCACGCCGCACTTCCACGCCGGTGATGATCTACGTATTCAGCGACGGCTCCGTCGCCAGTAACGGCACTATCGAGATGGTCAATGGCGTGGAGAAAGGCGTGTGGAGCGGCGACAACTCGTCGACTGCCGCTTCATTTTTCCTGGTATTTGATCCCGCGGGTGCGCCGACGGTGATGGACGGTGGTGGCAATGATCCCCTGTTGCGCCAGCAGATAGGCTGGATGCGCCCGGATGCGTCGGTGGAAACCTCAGCAACCCCCGCAGCCAACAATGTGAACCTGAACGTCGAGACGGTGATACTGAATTACATGGCGCTGCACGGAGAACAGAATCTGTTCGCGGAGCAGGGCTTTTTCCCCGGGCAGGGCCTGGGTGGTGCCAGTAATCGTGACAGGTTTGTGGCGTTTGAGCCGCTGCCGAGTATCAGTGGCGGAGTATTGGGCTGACATGAAACTCATCAAACTGAAACCTGCTTTGGTGGCTGTGTCTGTGTTGCTGTGCAGCGCTATCGTGCCGGCGCAGGAGTCGCAAAGCCTGGATCAGGAGATTCAGTCGATCAAGCAACAGACGCTGGAGCTGAACCGTGATCTTTTTATTCTTGAGGAAGAGCTGCTGTTCCCCGGCGATACCCGTTTATCGGTGTTTGTGTCACTGGATGTCGGTGAGTTTTTTGCCCTGGATGCCGTCAAGTTGAGTATCGACGGTGAAGTCGTCACGCATTACCTCTACACCGAGCGTCAGGTCGATGCCCTGCAACGCGGCGGTGTGCACCGCCTCTACATGGGCAACGTCAAACGCGGCGCCCATGAAGTCGTGGCCGTTTTTACCGGCAAGGGTCCCAACGGCCGTGATTATCGCCGTGCCACCGAGTTGGTAGTGGAGAAGGGCAGTGGCGCCAAAAACCTGGAGCTCACCATCAAGGATTCTACCGCGCTGTATCAGCCGGAATTTGCGGTAAAGGAATGGTAGCGTGGTGATGGTGCGCGCCAGAGTTCAATCGGAGACGGTGCTGCGCTGCCTGTCTCTGGTGAGCGTTATGCTGTGTTTCACACTGCTACTGGCGTCTACACAACGTGCCCAGGCCCAGGAAGCCGCCGCTTTACCGCAAAAGCCCGCTCAGCCAGTGCCTGATACGGTGCAATCGCTGCGCTACGGCGTTACCTTGTTCCATTTTTTTCAACAGGACTATTTCACCGCCTTGACTGAGTTGATGGTGGCGCAGGATCTGCAGGCGCTTGGCCCGCATGAACACTATGGCGACCTGCTGCGCGCGGGAATGAACCTGTCCTACGGTATGGATAGAGTGGCGGAGCCTGTGTTTGCGGCCCTGCTGGATGCCTCTGAATCCAATGTGGACAAGGACCAGGTCTGGTTTTACCTGGCGCGAATTGCCTGGCAGCGCGGTGATCTTGTGGGCACCGATCGCGCGATGGAACACATGTCGCCTGCCTATGAAGGAGAGCTGAAACAGGAATCCAGTTACCTGGGTGCGTCACTGGCGCTGCGCCAGAATGACTGGCAGGGCGCCCTGGCATTTGCCAGCCAGCTTGAGGACTCCACAGCCTGGCGTGCCTATTATCACTACAACCTCGGCGCCTACCAGGCGACTGCGGGTAACTGGCGCAGCGCTGCAAACTGGTTTGACCAGGTCACCGCGCAGGCGGCTATTGATGATGAAGAAAAAGCCCTGCGCGACAAAGCCTACAGTGCGGCCGGGTATGCGCACATGGCAGCGGGCGATTACGCCGCTGCTGCAGACAGTTTCAGGGGAGTGCGCCTGGACAGTCCGCTGGCAGACAGCGCCTTGTTGGGTTACGGCTGGGCGCGTGCAGAACAGGATGATTATCTGTCGGCCCTGAGTCCCTGGCGAGCACTGGCCAACAAGTCGCCGGCGAGCCAAAGCGTGCGTGAAAGTCTGCTGGCTGTGCCTTACGCCTATGAGCAACTGGGGCGCAGTTCACTCGCGCTGCAAGCCTATCAGCAGGCCTCGGCGCAGTATGAAAAGGAGCTGCAGCACCTGCGCGCAGCGATTACTCTCTTCAGGGAAGGCGAGCTGGCCGAGCTGCTGCAGCCGGGTCAGGAACAGGCGCAGGATTGGTTGTCGGGCGAGGCATTATTGCCGCAGGGAGAGCATATTCCCTACCTGCGGCAGCTGGTGACCCGACATCCGTTTCAGGTGGCTTTGCGAGAGCTGCGAGACCTGTACAGTATGTCGGGCCGCCTGAATGACGCGAGGCATCGCCTGAACGTGCTGTCTGCGGCAGATACAGAACAACAACAGCTATGGTCGCAGGTGATTGAGGAAGATCGCGAGAGTGCGCTGCAGGAGCGTCACGCCCGAATACGCAGTCGTCACGAGGCGCTGTCGCAGCGTTTACTGGCGGCTGAGCGTGATGGCGATGCGCGCCTGGTGGCAGATGACGAGCAGTCGGCGCGCTGGGCGCGGCTGGAAAATGCCGAGCGCCTTGCCGCTGCCATTACCCTGAGCGCGCGCCAAAAGCAGGACATGGCGCTGTATCGCGGCCTGTTGATATGGGATGACAGCGAGGCATACCCGGCGCGCATATGGCAGCTCAAGCGTGAACAGCGCGAGTTGGCGACGCTGCTGCAGGATACACAGAGCGGTGAGGAACAGCTGCAGCAGACTATTGCACGCCGCGACCGTTCAAGCTTTGCACCGCGCATCACTGCCCTGGAGCAGCGCGTTGTCTCGGGCAGCCAGCGCGTGGAGCTGGCGATTAACGACGCGCAGGGACAACTTCGCCAGGTGGCTGTGGCCGAACTGGAGCGACAGGCGGCACAACTTGCACGCTCCCTGGGCCAATCGCGTTTGGCCGTGGCACGCCTGTATGACAAGGGTAGCCCTGAGGTGCCGCGATGAGAGTGGCGCTGGCGCTTTTTTTGTTGCTAAGTGTTACTGCCTGCGGTCGCCTGTCGCTGCTGCGTGAGTCTCCAGAGCCGACATTGGCTGATCTTACTCCTGCAGAGTTGCCCGCCGATCAGGATGAACTGCCGGTGTTATCCCTGCCCGATGTTGCCCAGACCTATCGGGAAGTGCTGGAGGTGACCGACGACCCTGCCACCAGACTGCAGGTAGAGCATCGCCTTGCGGACCTGGTGATGCTGGAGGGTGAAGGCAACCTCGCTGTGAGCGATGGGCAGAGCGAGGCGCTGCAACCGGCCATTGTTGCTTATGAAAGTCTGTTGCGACAGCATCCCGTTAATCCGCGCAACGACCAGATCCTGTATCAGCTGTCGCGCGCTTATGAACTCAACGGTGATCCAGCCGCTGCCGCCGCCACACTGCAGCGCCTGAGCCAGGCGCACCCTGATTCCACCCACCGCATTGAAGCGGAATTTCGCCAGGCTGAAAGCGATTATGCCGCCGGTGATTACGCCGCTGCCGAGCGCGCCTATCTCAACGTGACCGCAGCGGGAGCGACGACACCGTTTTATACCAATGCGTTGTATATGCAGGGTTGGGCGCGCTACAAGCAGTCTGATTTTGACGCCGCCGTTGCCTCTTTTACTGCGGCCCTGGATACGCTGGTGCCCGCTGACAACGACCTCTCGCAACTGTCGCGTGGCGACCGCGAACTCACCGAAGACAGCCTGCGCGTTATGGCGGTGGTGTTCAGCAGCGGGCAAGGTTCGCAAAGCATTGAGCATAGCTACGCCGACCTCGGGCTGCGTTCATATCACTCGTTGGTCTATGACGCCCTCGGTGCTTTGTACTTATCGCAGGAGCGCTATGGCGACAGTGCGAAGACCTATCAGGACTACATTCAGAACTATCCCGATTCATCAGTAGCGCATGTTTTTCAACTGCGTGCCATCGAAGCGTTTGAAGCAGGTGGTTTTCCACAGCGGGTGATTGACGGGAAACGCGATTATGTTGCCGCGTTTGCGGTTGATGGTGATTACTGGTTGGCCAGCGATGAAGCGGCGCGCTCACAGATGGGCGCCAGCCTGCGCCAGTACATTGATGAACTGGCGCGTTACCATCACGCACTGGCGCAAGCCCAGCCACAGGCTGAGCCAGAGACGGACTCCGGCAGCGAACAGGATGCCGCAGCGCGGCAGGCGAATTATCAGGCCGCGGGTGACTACTACCAGCAGTATATTGTCAGTTTTCCAGATGATCCCGACGTACCGGAACTGGGCTTTCTGTTGGCCGAAACTCGTTGGGAGAGTGGCGATTATGCCGCCGCCATCGTTGCCTACGAATGGGTAGCCTATGATTTCAGTAATTATGAGCGGGCCGCTGATGCGGGTTATGCCGCGATACTGGCCTATGATCAGCTGGCACCTGAAACACCGCTTGTTGCGCACCAGCGAATTAACAGTGAGTTGGCGTTCGCCGCGACGTTTCCTGCTGATACCCGCGTAAACAGTGTTCTGTTGGACGCCGCGCAGGCACTACTGACGCAGCGCGAGTACAACAGCGCTATAGAAACTGCCTCACGTCTACTGCAGCCTGAACGTGCGGCGACTGTGACAGTGGCAGCATCGGCCCAGCGTATTGTCGGACACAGCTTTTTTGAATTGGCACAATACGATGTCGCTGAACAGGCTTACCAGGAGGCGCTGGCTGGCATGGATGTCAATGATGCCAACTTCGCCGCCACCAGTGATCGCCTGGCGACCAGCGTCTACAGGCAGGCCGAAGCGTCGGCGGCCAGTGGCGACAGTCGCACCGCTGCCGTGCAGTTTGCGCGCATTATCACCCTTGCCCCGAATTCACCGGTACGCGCTGCTGCTCAGTTTGATGCCGCTGAGCACTACGCACAGGCAGGCGACTTTGAACAGGCCAATCGTTTGTTGATTGATTTTCGGGAACGCTTCGAGGACCACCCCCTGCAGGAGTTTGTGCCGGCGAAGCTGGTCGCCAATTACGAACAACTTGAGCAGTGGGGCCTGGCCGCTGCGGAGTTGGATAGCGTGGTTGCAGCCGTGAGCGAGCCCCAGGAGCAGCGCCAGGCACTTTACCTGGCCGCGCAATACTATGAACGTTCCGGCGATAACGGGCTGGCGATAGCGCGTTACCGCAGCTATGCCCATCAGTGGACGCAGCCGCTGGCGCCCCGCATGGAGGCTATGGAGCGGTTGGCGACGTTGTATGGCGCGCAGAACGATACACAACGGCAGGCCTATTGGTTACAGACCATTGTAGCGACACACGATGCTGCCGGCGCGCAGCAGTCTCAGCGCTCGGTGTACCTGGCCGCCGAATCTTCCAATGCGCTGGCAGGCCGGGCGCAGCAGAGGTATCTGGCCATTGCGCTGCAGCCGCCGCTCAAGGTTTCGTTGGCAAAGAAGCGGCAGGCGATGCAGGCGGCGCTCGGCCATTATCAACAAACCGTCGATTATGGCGTGCAGGAATTTACCACCCGGGCGACCTACCGGATGGCGCAGATCTACGCGCAGCTGTCCCTGGATTTGATGGCATCCCCGCGCCCGCCGCAGTTGGATGCGCTGGCCCTGGAACAATACGAGCTGCTGTTGGAAGAGCAAGCTTTCCCGTTTGAGGAACAGGCGATCGCGATTCACGAGGCCAATGTACAGCGCAGCTGGCAAGGTGTTTACGACGAGGGCGTGAAGCAGAGTTTTGCTGCATTGGCAGACCTGATGCCATCGCGCTATGCCAAGTCTGAAGTGCTGCCAGAAGTGACGCCAGCGGAGCTCAAAGACGCCTTGCGCCACGATCAGTCAGGTGACAGCGAAAAGGCTGCAGAAGCATTTAGCCGCTACGTTGAGGATAACCCGGAAGACACCTCAGGCTTACTGCATTACGCCGTTTTCCTGCGCCAACAGGGCCAGTTTGAGGCCGCTGAATCTGTCTATCTTGAGGCGCTGCAAATATCCCAGCTGCCGGATGTGCATCGCAATGTCGGTATTCTCTACGACCTTTACCTGGGCAATGCAGAGGCTGCCCTGTTTCATTACCAATACTGCCAGCAACTCGGCGCAGAGCAGGATCGGCAACTGGCCGGCTGGATTGTTGATCTTGAGCGGCGTCAGCCTGCGGTGGCGCGGGGAGGATCATGAGGTTATCGATATTGCTGATACTGGCCTTCTGCCATGGTGTAGCTGCCGGGGAACCGGTGGTGACCCTGCAGAGCAAGGTGACCGGCAATCAGGAGCAACCGCGGGTATTGTACCTGGTGCCATGGCAGCAACCGGTCGATGGAGATTTTGACTACGCTCCACAGTCCGATATCGCACAATCGCTGTTTGCACCGCTGGATCGCGACGAATTCAGGCGTGATCTTGAGTATCAGTCTGTACTGGAAGGCGACGGTGACAGCGCGCCTGACGAGGGCACGACCGGGCCCTGAAAGGGTGTTGCCACCAGGACAAACCAATAATCATAAAGAGCGTTAAAGGGATGAAATCAATGAGGGTTCTACCATGCAAATGTACGAAGTAATTGTCGGTTTTTTCCAAAGTGGGGGGCCGTTTATGTACCCCATCGCACTGGTACTGGTCATTGGGCTGGCGATTGCCATCGAACGCTGGCTGGTGCTCAGCAGTGCGCGCCTGTCCAATCGCCGCGCGTTCAATGCCGCGATGGCGCTGATAAAAAAAGGAGACTACAAAGCAGTCATCGCTGCGGGTAGCCAGTCGTCTACGCCGATGTCGCGCATCATCAGTGCGGGCATAGCACGCTTTACCAGCAGTCAGCGCCGTGACGATATTGAGTCGGCCATGGAGGAGGGCGTTATGGAAGCCCTGCCGCGGCTTGAGAAGCGCACGCCATACCTGGCAACGCTGGCTAATGTGGCCACCCTGCTGGGCCTGCTGGGTACGATTGTGGGTTTGATTGCGGCCTTTACTGCGGTGGCCAGCGCGGCCCCGACAGAAAAAGCCAGCATGCTTTCCAGCTCAATCTCGGTTGCAATGAATACAACGGCCTTCGGTTTGATGTCTGCGATACCCCTGTTGCTGCTGCACGCTGTTCTGCAAACGCGCACTACCGAGCTGGTAGACAGCTTCGAAATGGCCAGTGTCAAAGTGCTTAATACACTGGCTGAACTGGACGTACTGCCGCACCGTACCCGGGACGGTGATTAATTATTATGCGCAGGCATAGTCGATTGAACAGCCGCAAGTCGCGTGTGTTTGAGGCTGAGCTGGATATTACGGCCTTCATGAACCTGATGATCGTGCTGGTTCCCATTCTGCTGCTTGGTATGGTGTTCTCACGTATCACTGTGGTGGATGTGACGCTGCCTGAGTCGTCCTCGCTGGAGACTCTTGAAGAAGACAGCAAGCAGGTAGAGCTGGTTGTTCGTCCCGATAGTATGCGCGTGGATTTTCCGCGGGGCATCATGCTCAAGGAAATCCCCCTGACTGAGCAAGGCGAATACGACTACGCTTTGCTGAGCCTGGTACTGCAGGAAGTAAAACGACAGCTGCTTGAGCAGGGGCTGGAGCGACGCTCTATCACATTGCTGTGTGATGAAGAAATAGACTACCAGACGATTGTTACGGTGATGGATAGCGTGCGTTCGTTTCGCGCGGTGGTAGCGGCGTCAGTGGTCGATGCAATGCTGTTCCCCGATATTGCCTTTGGCGATGCGCCGTCTCTGGATGAGGGGGCTGCCGGATGAGTTCTTCGCCCAAAGCAAGGCGCATGGCGCGTAATCACCGTCGGCTGCAACAACAGCCACGCCTCAATCTCGTGGCGCTGATGGACATCTTTACCATTCTTGTATTGTTTCTGATGGTGAATAACGGTGACGTTGAAGTGTTGCAATCAGACCGCGACATCACCCTGCCAGAGTCTGTGTCAGAACTGCGCCCGGAAGCCACGGTAACGGTCAAGGTAACGGCCAGTGAGATTCTCGTTGATGATCGCGTCGCGCAATCCGTGGCTGTCGCGCTGGACGCCGAAAACCCGTCTCTGGACGGTCTTTCGGATGCCCTGGAACAACAGGCCGCCCGCAGCGGGCCTCTGGATGAAACAGCGCGGGCAGCGGGGCGCCCCATCATTATCATGGGGGATGTCGGTATGTCCTATCGTCTGTTGAAGCGCATCATGATGACCTGCGCAGCAGCCGACTATCGGGACATTTCACTGGCCGTGAACAGTAAGCCGTTGGCGCCCGACGCGCTGCCTGAAGCCGCCCCTGGCAATGATCCATCGCTCGTGGTGAGCGCGGTGTCGTTGCCATGACCGCTTTAATGCTGGCTCCCGAGCTACAGCTGCCCTGGGAATCCACGGTGGCCGAGGACCGGCGCTTTCGACAGGTATTGCGCGCTGTCCTGGCGGTGTTCGCTATTGTCGCCGTGGCACTTCCATTATTACCAGTAACGACTCCTGAGCTGGAAATACAGGAAGAGGAGAAACCACCCCTGGCTCGCATCATTCTTGAAGAACAGGCACTGCCGGAACCGCCTCCACCGCTTCCCCGGCCGGTACCCGTTGTACCCAAACCCGCGCCAAAACCTGAGCCTCGCAAGGTTGTTCCGGTTGAGCCTCTGGTAAAGCCGCCGCCAAAACCGCAGCCCACGGCGCAGCAGAAACTGGAACAGGCACGCAAGGATGCCGCGGTGGCAGGCGTGCTCGCGTTTCAGGATGACCTGCAGGCTCTGCGCGATACGGTGGATGTCGCGTCGCTGGACAACACGCAGCTGAGCAGGGGGGAGGCCAGCGCAGCCAGCACTGATCGCTCGCTGATTACACAGGCAGCCAGGACCAGCAGCGGCGGCGTGCGCACGGCCGACCTCAGTCAGGATGCGGGTGGTGCGGCGCTGTCGGGTCGCGAGGCCACGCGTGTGGTCAGCAGTATGGGTGGCCAGGCTCGCGGCACAGCACGCGGAGATGAAAGCGGTAGTTCTGCCCAGGCTGGAGGGCGCAGCGATGCGGCTATCCGCGAAGTCATGGACAGGAACAAAGGCGCAATATTTGCTATCTACAATCGTGCGTTGCGCAACGACCCTTTGCTGGAAGGCAAGCTGATGTTTGAAATGGTGATTGAACCGGCCGGCACAGTAAGCGATATTGTTGTGCTGGACAGTGAGCTGTCTGACGAGGCCCTGACGCGCAAAATCATTGCGCGGGTACGCCTGATCAACTTTGGCACGGCCGATGTACTGCCAACCCGGGTTAACTATTCGTTCGATTTTCTACCGTTCAGTTAGCAACTGGCGCAGGTTCTGCGGTGTTCAGCCAGGGGGCAGCGGCCAGTCTGCGGCGTCCATGACATAATCCGGCTGCTGTGGCCTGAAGCCACCCCACTTGGTCGTGAACAGCTGCTGTGGATCGTGCTCTGCTGCCTGTTTTTCCAGATTGAAATGCCGTCCACCGCGCGGGTCTGCGCCCACGCCGGCAATGTACTGCCAGTTGCCGTAGTTACTGGCGACATCGTAGTCGATCAGGTGTTTCTCAAAAAAGGCTGCGCCGTAACGCCAGTCAATACCGAGCTCGTTTATCAGGCAGCTGGCGGCTATCTGGCGTCCACGGTTACTCATCCAGCCGGTGCTGGTCAGTTGCCGCATGCAGGCGTTTACCAGTGGATAGTTGGTATCACCCTGACTCCAGCGCGCAAAGTTGCGCGGTTCAAAGGTGCAGCGGCTGAGGCGCTTCTGCTTGCCGCCGTGCTGGAAAAGACTGGTGTCATCGAACATCGCACGCCAGTAGAAAAATTCGCGCCACAGCAATTCGTGGAGCAGTGCGCGGGTGGAGTCGCTCGTGCCCTCCGTCTTTTCATAGCGCTGAATCGCCACGACTGTCTCGCGCACGGAGAGAGAGCCGTTGGCCAGCCACGGCGACAGGGTGCTGGAGCCATCCAGGCCGTCCAGGCAGTTTCGGGTGGATTGATAACGGGCGATGCCATGTAATTCGAACAGCCATTTATGCAGCCGATTCTGCCCTTCTGCAGCGCCCCCACGCACGGGCAAGGCAATGGGCGGGCTGACAGTCTCATTGAACGGCCACTGGTACGTTACGCTGGCAGGAGGGGGCGGCAGCGCAGAAGGCGTGGCACACAGCTGAATGTGGATATTGTCTTCGACGGCCTTGCGGAATGGCGTAAAGTGATGCGGCAATGTGCTTGCGTCGAAGGGGAATTGATCCGCTCTGAACACGGTGTTGCCCGCGTGAATCTTTAACGGCACAGTCAGTGAATCCTGCAGTGACTCGAGGATTTTTCGTTCGTAGTAACCGGCGTTCAGGGCGGTGCCAACGCGGTCGATGCGGTAGCTTTGCACCAACTGCGGGATCACGCGCTCGGGATGTCCCCGGGATATCAGTACATCCTGTCCCAATGCCTGCAGTTGCCTGCGCAGTTCCAGCAGGCTTTCCAGCAGGAAGCGTTCACGGTGCTGGCCCATTCCGGTTGTGTTGCACCAGGGGCGAGAAGGCGGCAGACAGTAAACCAGCAGTAACTCGTCTGCACTGGCGTGCGCCAGCAAACCGGGATGGTCGTTAAGCCGCAGATCATTCTGCAGCCAGTAAAGTTCGCGCACGGGGTGACTCAATATCCTGAATAGTGGGCGGGTTGCACAGTGAGAAATACGTAAGCGCCGGTCTATCGGATTTCACGCAGAGCGCATCACCGCGTTTCGCGGGCAGGATGCGCGACTTTTGCGTGGGCACTTGGTATTACCGCTCTGCCGCGCTGTGCAGCCAGCTCGGCTGTGAGCTGTGCGCCAAAGAAAACGATCAGGGAAGCGTAGTAAATCCACACCATGAATACAACGGCGGAGCCAGCAGCGCCGTAGGCAGAACCCACGCTGGCCTGGCCCAGGTAAAGGCCAATAGAATATTTCCCCAGTCCGAACAACAACGCAGTGATGAAGCCTCCCAGCCAGGCATCACGCCACTCTATGATGGCATCGGGGACGTAACGATAGATGAGCGTGAAGAGCAAAGTGCTCAAGCCCAAAGAAGCAGCCAGATGCAGGCCGTTCCAGATGAAAAAGCTGCCCGGCAGCAGCCCGGCGAGGTAATCCTGCAAACCCTGCAGCAAGGCATTGGTTGCCAGCGATACCAGCAACAGGAAGCCCACGCCAAAAATCACAGTGATAGAAATTAACCGCGCCCGCAGCAGCCCGACAAGCGCGTTGTCGGGATCAGCAGTGACGCCCCACAGCTTGTTCAGTGCTTTCTGCAGCTGTGCCACAACCGTGGTAGCGCCAATGAGCACCAGTGCAGAGCCAATGCTGATGGAGGTCAGGCCCTGGCCTTCGTCGTGCACACCCTGCAGTACGCTTTGTAACAGCGAGGCGCCATCGCGTCCTACCAGCGTGTCTATCTGTGCGACCAGTGCCTCCTGCACTGCCGCCTCACTGAGCAGTAGTCCGGCGATGCCGGTAATGACCAGCAGCATCGGGGCGATAGACAGAAGCGTGAAATAGGAAATGGCCGCCGCAGTCTGAAACGGTTCTTTGCCGGCAAAAGCCTTGACCGACCGCTGCAGGGAACCCAGCAGTTGCAACAGTGCATGCGTCATACAATAAGTCCCTCAGCGGCAGCTTGCAAACGTAAAGTGCGGCCCGGTCCCGTTAGCTGGAAGACAGGCTGTTGCTGAGCTCCTGCAGTTTATCTGCGCTGGCGTCACGCGCATCATTGAGGCTTTTCTTCGCATCGTCCAGCTTGCCCTGCAGCGTCTCGATATGTGAGCGAAACTCGTCCTGGATATCCGCCTTGGCCCGCTGGTTTTCGGCTTCTGCCATTTTCCGGTCGGCCTCGGCTTTCTCTGCATCAATGCTTTTCTGTAGTTCATCGATTTTTGTTTCAATGGTACGAGTAACTGATTCGCGAATTGACATAGGTTTCCTCCTTGAAGGTTGATTTGTTAATGTTCCGCTATGTAACCAGCAAGCACCGTGCCAGAACCTGGTGAGCCTCTGTAACGCCGCTGAGCATTGGCCTGCAGAGAAATCCTGTACTGATGACGAGTGGCGGATGCCTGGCTGGCGGCCGCTTTGCAGGCAGGTATTACAAACGCTGGTAATTTTTACTACCAGTATCTCACTGGCACTGGCGCGATAGCCCGCGCCGCGAATAACCGTTTCTTTGCAAAGGATTCAGCATGGCCCCGGCTCACTCCGACACAGTACTGCTGCACCAGATCCCGGCCAACCAGGCCAGCCTCAACCCGGCGGGTGTTGCGCTATGGTGGCAGGGTCAGGCGATCACTTATGCCGCGCTGAATGATCGAGTAGAGCAACTTGTACAGTGTTTGTCCACTGTCGGCGTCCGCGGTGACCGTGTCGCCATGTTGTCGTGGAATCGCCCGGAATTTGTGGAGTTGATCTACGCAGCGTCCGCCAGCGGACGCCTGCTGGTGCCGCTGAATGCCAGGCTGGCGTCTGCTGAGCTGGTATACCAGTTGCGACACGCCGGGGTAACACGACTCATTGGTGACCAGGCTTTGCTGGCGCCGTTGCGCAGTCACGCCGGGTTTCCGAAAGAGATTGAGGTTATTGCGCTGGGTGATGAGTTCGAGCAATGGTTGCACTCAGTTTCACATAGCGCACAGGGCGCAACGCTGCCACCCGTGCAGCACGACGACCCGGTGTGGATACTCTATACATCGGGCTCAACCGGGCGTCCCAAGGGCGCCGTGCTGACGCACCGGTCTTTTGCGGCGGGCCTGCGCTCTGCGGCCATTGCCAGGCCGGTGCAGGCTTCTGACCGCTATTTCTATCCGTTCCCGCTGTTCCATGTCGCCGCGCACAATGTGCTGCTGCAGCATCAGTACGGGGCAGCAGTGGTGCTGGCCCCCGGCTTTGATGCCGGTGGAACGCTGGCGGCGTGCCGTGAGCTGTCCGTGACGAGCCTGTCGTTGGCACCCACCATGTTGGCCATGCTGCTGGAACATCCCGATTTTTGCCCATCAGATCTCGAATCAGTGCGCACCATCGGTTACGGCGCTTCTGCCATGCCCTACACCCTGTTGCAGCGTCTGTTGTCTAACACGGAGGTAGGGCTGTGCCAGAGCTATGGTATGACGGAACTCTCCGGCAGCATTGCCTTTCTGACCGTGGAGGATCACCGCGAGGCTGTCACCCGTCGACCTGAGCTGCTGCGATCGGTGGGCAAACCGCTACCGCATGTGCGAGTGAAACTGGTGGACGATGCAGGGCAGGAGTGCGCTCCCGGGCGCAGCGGCGAAATCTGTGTGCTGGCAAAGCAGTGCATGTCCGGTTATTGGCAACAGCCAGAGGAGACGGCACAGGCACTGGTGGAAGGCTGGCTGCACAGCGGTGATATCGGGCGATTTGATGATGCCGGCTATCTGTACATCGTGGATCGCAAGAAAGATATGATCGTGACCGGGGGCGAGAACGTCGCTTCGCGCGAGGTTGAAGAAGTGTTGCGTCAGCATCCTGCTGTGCGCGATTGCGCGGTGATAGGCGTGCCTGACGATACCTGGGGTGAGTGTGTCTGCGCGGTTGTTGTCGAGCAGTCTGGTGTGAGCGATGAAGAGCTGGCAACACACTGTCGCGCGCAACTGGCCGGCTATAAAACGCCGCGTAAATGGGTACGGCAGATGGCTTTGCCACTTAACGCTGCGGGCAAGGTCGATAAGCCGCTGCTGCGCACTACCGTGGCGGCTTAGCCTGCTTCCAGGCGGGTGATCTGCCCGGTATCGCCGTCCAGCCGCAGACGATCGCCCGTGCGGAACGCTCGGGTGGCCTGCCGCGTGTTGACCACGCAGGGTAAGCCATACTCACGCGCAATCACCGCGCCGTGTGATACCGAGCTGCCCAGGTCTGTCACCAGACCGCCAATCAGGCTGAAGTAGGGCGTCCAGCCGATGTCAGTGATGGGTGTGACCAATATTTCACCCGGCTGCAGCGCGGCGGCTTCATCCAGCGTATGCGCCACCCTGGCGATGCCCTCTACCACGCCGCATGAGGCAGGACGGCCCTGCAGTTGCCCATCTGCGTCAACCATGGAGCTGGCTTCCAGAGGCTGTGGCGGGCCTACCGAGATTTCGGGAAACTCCAGACGCTGCTGGTAACCCAGGCTCTCTCTGCGTGCCGCTGCAAGTTCCGCAGCGGCGGTTCCAGGATGTGCCACGACGTCAGGCAGTTCATGGAAGGCAAAAAAGTGCACCAGGTCTGCATCCGGCAGTGTACCTTCTGCTGCCAGCAGTTCGCCCAGCTGGCGAAAAGCCTGTTTGAAGCGATAGGCGACTTCGACCAGTCGTGATTTGGTGTGCTCGCGTCGGCGAATGGCATCATGGGCGCGGGGCAGGGCCCAGCGCAGCCCTCTGTCGAGGCTGGCCCAGTCGATCTGTGTATGGTTGATTTGTCGTTGCTGTGAATCGGCCTGTCGCGCCCGTACCGCGGCTTGCATGCTCTGTATCAAAGGCGCGGGGTCATCACGCCAGGCTGGGTCGCGCATACACAGCTCACGGTAGCCACGATGTCCATGGTGCTCAAGGAAGGCCTCAAACGAGGATGACAGAGGCGCCGTCGTCTGCACCCAGGAGAGTGCAAGCCCGGGCTGTTGCGCGGCAAACTCTGCCGCCGCGTCCGGATGCGCCGCCACCTCGTCTATCAGTGCATCCAGCTGCTCCAGCATGACCGCGCTTTCAACCCCGCTGGCTCCGGCGAGCAATCGTGTCGCTGCGCCCTGTTCGCTGGTGGTGCTCTCATTGGCGCGTCCTGACACCATATTCTCGACGACGGCGTTCAAAAAACCGGACAGTGCTGACGATTGAATATGCACCGCCATGGTATGGTTGAAGAATTCTGACTTGTCCTGAATCTCCTGCCACATGGCCCTGCTGTCGCTGCGAGGCTCTATGACAAAGGCTTCCAGTTCTTTGTCAAAGCGACGCACGGCAGAGGGTGCGCTCAGGGCAAAGCGCAGTAGTCGCGTGGTATTCAGGATCCGTCGCCACAGTGGCTGGTCGGGAAACCCTTTCAGTTCCGGTACGATGCGCCCACACAGGGTCTGTGCTGTCTGGTCTACCGTGGAACCCAGCACACCGGCTGACATTGTGACGCTTCCCGTCAGGTTGAGGAACAAATGCCCGTAGGCCGATGCTGTGAGCTGCCAGCTCGGGTCGATAGCAGCGCGTGTGCCGACGCGCACCTGCATGTGCTGCAGGCCGTAGTCAATGCCCCAGCCGGTAAAAGAATCGGTGAGGGGGCAAACCGCGCCGGGCATCATCTCGCTGATGTTGCTGATGGTCAGCACATCGTCAGGGCGGGGCAAGCGTGTGTCCATTGCGTTGAGATCGGCTGGCAGGGTTGTGATCGGCCTGGCCTGCAGCCAGAACAGCGTGCCGTCAGCGTCAATTGCCCACTCCAGGTCCAGGGGGTGCCCTGCCTTGTCGGCGGCGTCGCGTGCCAGGCAGGCAAGCTCTGACAGCTGGGGGTCGCTCAACAAAGGCTCTGTGCTGCACAGCTCACGCCTGACAACCTCACCTCGAGTGTTGATTGCATAGTGGTCCGGTGTTGCCGCGCCGCTCACCAGCGCTTCACCCAGCCCTGCTACTGCGTCGACCACCAGCAGGTCGCGCCGCCCACTGACCGCGTCCGCAGTGAACACCACGCCGGCCACCTGAGCCGGCACCATGCGCTGGACGACAATGTTCATCGCCGTATCGGTGTTGCGCTGTTGGCTGCCCTTGTAGCTACTGGCATGCTCTGAATCGGCAGACGCCACACACTGGTTAATAGCCCGGTGCAGGGCGTCGATGCCGCAGACATTGAGAACCGTGTCGTACTGACCGGCGAACGATGCATCGCTGCCGTCCTCGCCCAGCGCTGAGGAACGTACCGCAACATTGCCAGCGCCCATTTGTGCGTAGTATTGCTCCAGCAGCGGCGGGAAATCGTTGTGCGCCGCAGCGCGAATGACAAACGCGGGTGGAACGTTCAGGCCCATGGTGACCAGCTGCATCAGCCCGTAGGCCTTGCCGCCAGCAGTCGCGTCGCTCACCTGATCAAGTGTGATTATTTCTGCGCTCACTGTGGTGTCGTCCTGTCCTGTTATTGTGGGTCACTGCAGCGTGCTACAGAGTGCCATAGTCTTTGGCACTCCTGCCGTTGTACTGGGGGTTCCACGCCAATCAGGCGAGTTTAGCCTGCCAATTTGAACTCTTGCGCGCGCCAAACGTTAAGGTGATTCGCCGACAGTGACAGTCTTGCATGGCACCAGCTTGTTTCAGTAATCCGTGGTGATGTTCCATAATATCACTATGGTTATTGCGTCTGGATTATTGCCCTGGTGGCTGTTGCTAACGAGCGCCCTCGGCATGGCTGTAGTGTGCTCGGTGTGCCTGTGGCGCGCGCCCTGGGCGGCGGTGCGCAGTGTGCCGGCAAGGCTGCACCTGATTCTGGGTGGTGCAGTCCTGTGCCTGGTGTTGTGGTTGATGTCAGTGCGGGTTGTTGACGGCCTGTTGATCCATTTTCTGGGCATTACCGCGTTCACTCTGCTGGTGGGACTACGCTTTGCGCTGTTGGCCGGAGCCCTTGCGAGTGCCTGTTACGTGTTGCTGATGGGGCAGTCAGTGGCGGCGATACCGGTTGCCTGGTGGCTCAGTGTCTGTATACCGGCAATGGTGTCGCGATCTTTGGTGACGTTAATCTCCCGTCTGGGTTTTTCCAACCTGTTTGTGTTCATGCTGGGCACCGGTTTTGTCGGCGGCATTCTTGCGATGCTGTGCATGTCCATCGCCGCTTTGCTTCTGCTGTGGCTGGGAGGCCAGCAGGCGTGGGTGGAAGCGGCGCTTGAAAACTGGCCGATAGTCACGCTGGCGCTGTTTCCCGAAGGTTTTATCAACGGCATGATTGTCACCACCCTGACCGTGTTCTTTCCGCAGTTGGTGAAGAACTTCGATGATGAAACCTACCTGGGGAGAAAGGAGTGATTGTCATCCGGCGGCGGGTTCATTGCCCTGGCATTGCGGTATGATGGCAGGTCCGCAATGCTGAAAACACCGTATATAGCGTATGGAACTTGTTGTTTTTGACCTCGATGGCACGCTGCTGGACAGCTCCAGCCAGATCTCTTCGTTCACCCGCGAAACCCTGGTGAAGCTGGCGCAACGCGACATTGCCTACACCGTTGCTACCGGCCGCACCTTGCACGCCGCTCGTGATTTGCTGCACGGGCAGGGTTTTGGCCTGCCACAGATTTTCAAAAATGGCGTGGTTATCTGGGATCCGGATGCGCTGGATTACAGCTACCGGGCGTGCCTGACGATGAGCGAAATAGAGCACGTGCTGCAGGCTGTCTTTGCGCAGGGCGTCACGCCATTTGTCTTTACGCTGGAGCCAGGCAATCATCACGCTATCTATCACTCCGTGTTGCAGACTGCAGCAGAAAGGCGCCTGAAAGCCGATTTCATGGAGCGCAACGGCGTTAGCGTGTTACCGCTGTCGGATATGCCGGCGGATGCCGATATCACTAATATCAGCGCATTGGGGGAGCCCGATGCAATACTGGCGGTACAGCGCCTGGTGCAGGATGAACCCAACCTGGTGGCCTATACCGGGGTGGCGATGGAGGGCAGGGCACTGCGCTGGATCGATATCCATCACAGCAACGGCAGCAAGGGTAGCGCCGTCGATGCGTTGCGGCGCCAGCTGGGACTGGAGAAAGTGATCTGTTTCGGCGATGGCGACAACGACCTTAGTATGTTTTCGCTGGCCGATGAGAGTTATGCACCGGATAACGCTGACGCAGCAGTGAAGGCCGCGGCGACTGCGGTGATTGGTCATCATGACGAAGACGGAATTGCGCGCTTCCTGCGCGAACGCTTTGCGCTGTAACCGTGGGTTAAAGTCATCGGAGCGTGATTCCGTGGCGTACAGATTCGGTGTGACTGTACAGTCGAGCTGGCGCGTGGGTAGCCATAGCGCCCACGCGCCTCGTTGCTATACCTGTCGTCTGGCCAGGGCCGCCGATGCGGTCACCGCCATCATCAACGCCATCAGCAGCAGCATCCACTGCGGGGTTGTGGGTATGCCCACGCTGAAGGTGCCCCGTGGTTGCGTAGCGCAAGCGGCGCTGGGCGGCGGGTAGGTGAGGTCCGCCTGGGCTGTCGGGTTGATATCTACCCTGAAGGTCATCTCCGGACGTCGATCATCAGGCACTTCACGCCATTCATCGTTGACAAATTCCCAGCCCGGCCAGGCGTTGCCCACGCCGCCGCCATCAACGCCTGCTCCGGGCCACAACAGTGTGCCGCTGGCAGGCTGGTTCTCAAGCCTTTGTGCGACGCGCCCACCGGGCGTGAGCCATGTGATGGTAACCAGCGGTGCGGCCGCTCCATTAAAGCCTTCAAACGAGCTAACGCTGTATTCCACATAAGGTGCATCCTGAACGCAGCTTACGCGGGCATCGATGCTCAGCGGATCCTGAATACGCTCGCCAAAGTTGTACTGCGTGGCCGCAGCTCCCGGTGCGAGGGCGACAGCGCTGATAACATCGTTGGCGCTGGCGTCGCCGCCTTCGCTGCCCGCCGTATCAGTGCCATCGGTCCAGCCGGCGGGCTGAACTTCCCGAACGGTGTAGTTTCCTGGCGGCAGTCCCTCGAACTGGTAACTGCCATCTGGCGCAGTCACCGTGGTGAGAGAGACGGGGCCGCCAAGCTCGATGGTCACGCCGCCAATACCGGTGTCGGCAGGATCAATGTTGCCGTTGTTATCCCTATCGTAGTAGACGTTACCGGCAATGCTGGCCGGCAACACTTCCGAGAAGTTGTTCTGTGGTGAACCACTCACTTCATCGGCGTTGCCGTTGTTGTTCAGTACGACAGCGGTGATCTGGCTGGTGGGCATACCGTTGCCGGGATTGGCTGCGGTGCCCGCGGTGCCGGTGCTGCCGGCGTAGGGGGCGATAATACCCGGCCTGGTAACACTGTTGAGCGTGTCCGCCGGCTGGTCTGGCTGGCACACCGAGTAGGTGCCCGCGCTCAGGCCGGTGAACAGGTAGTTGCCCTGTGCGTCGGTCTGGGTGATTACCGGGGCCGGGTCATCACAGCTGGCGCTGCTGTGCAGCTCTATCGTGTTGCCGGCGACGACCGTCGATTCTCCCGGCAGGTAATCACCGTTAGGTGAGTTCTGGTTGTCGATAAAGACCTTGCCGGAAATATAGCCCAGCGTGCTCACCTGCAGCGGTGAAGTGGCGGGGCTGTCGTTGGGGCCAAAATCGGTTTGCAACGCGCCCACGGGAATGTTGTTGATGTATTCACCCGCATCGATAGCGGTGACATCCACGTTGACCACACAGCCCCCCGGCGGTATCACGCTGCCATTGTTGATCTGTACCGTATTGGCGCCGGCAGGTGCTGTGACGATACCGTTGCCACCGGGGCAGCTCGTGTTGAGTCCATTGGGTGTGGCGACCAGCATTGTGCCAGGCGTGGCCGGCAGGTTGTCTACCAGCGGCGCGCTCAGCGTCATGTCCAGGTCGTTATCGTTGCGGATAACGATCGACAGCACGGAGCTCGCCCCGGGCGCGATGACAGGGGGGCTGAATTCCTTGCCCACACCGGGAGGCCGACTGACAACAATCTGTGCCTGCGTGGGCTCCAGGTTGCTGATGCCTTCGAAGCTGCTCACAGCGTCTGCCCCAATTTCATTGGTGTAGATGCCCGGAATGTTACTGACCACGTCAACCTCGACAGTGCAGTTGCTGCCCGCGTTACCGGTGGCCGCCAGAGTGGCTCCTGTCAGCACGACATCGCGGCCCGAGGGCTGCGCCGCCACAATGCCATCTGTGCAACTGGTGCTGACGTTGGGCACCGCAGCCACTACCAGTCCATCTGGCAGCGAGTCGGTAAAGGCCACCTGGGTCAGGGGGATATCGTTTGGATTTTCCAGGCGAATGACCAGCGGGGCAGGGATGCCAGGCAGGCGCGTAGCAGTACCGGTGGTGAAACCAGCGGGATCGCCGACATCCAGAGTCAGGTCGTCAATCGCCTTGTTGATCACAATGCGCTCGCGCACTTCCAGGGTCGCATCCGTGGGCGGATGTGTCGCAGGTATGCCGTTTACCAGCAGTGAGTTGGCCGGAATGCTGTTGACGTAGGTGCCCTCTGTATTGGCAACAACGCGAGTCTCCAGATAGCAGCTCGCGGCTTCTCCATCGACGGCCGGCCCAAGGCTGCCGCCCTCCAGCCTGACACTGCCGGGGTCTGGATAGCTTATCGCAACGCCACCGCCACAGTTGGAGAAGGGCTGTGGGTCGGCATCCGAGACCAGTCCTGCGGGGAAAAAGTCAGTGATGCTGAAGTTGCTGAGCGCCCCGCTCTGGGCGTTGAAAAAGGTGATTCTCAACACGCTGGCTTCGGCCGGGCTGACCACCGCCGGCGTAAACAGCTTGCTGACACCTACCGTGTCGGTGGTGCTCAGCGTACTCTGGCCGAAGGTCGAGGAGTTGGTGGCGCCCTCGCTGGTGACCATGGCGTTAAGCGGGATTGTGTTGGTAATGGTCCCCACCTGGCTGGAGGTCACCATGGCCTGCACCTGACAGGATTGGTTGGGTGCAAGGTTGGCGCCAGACAGCATGACGGAGCGCTGGTTGGCCCCGCCGGAAACAACGCCTCCCGGGCAGGAGGTGGAGAACTGCGGCATGGTGGCCAGCGTCATGCCGTTGGCGGCGCTGCCGGGCAGGCCGTCTGCGGTAAAGTAGTCAGCCAGTTGCAGATTGCTCACCGCCTCGCTGCCGTTGGTGATATTGATGGTCAGCAGGGCCGATTCACCGGGCACAATGGTTCCCGGGTTGATCGACTTGGAAATTACCGGTATGGACGGCGCGCTGAAGGTTAATGTCGCGCTGACAGGGTTGCGGTTAACAAGGCCGCCATCGGCGGTTATCTGTCCCGGGGCGATGGTGTTGGTCCAGTCGCTGTTGCCGCTGACGGTGACATCAAACAACAGTTCACAGGTGGCACCGGGCGCCAGCGTCGCGCCTGACAGTCCTGCACTGGCCGCGCCGTCGGTAGCATTGACGATGGGTGAGCCGTTACAGGTTGTGTAGGCGTTGCCGGGGCTGGCCACGATCATGTCGGCCGGCAGGTTATCGAGTACCTGTATCCCGGTAATCGGGCGCACGGCGTCCAGGTTGGTGAAGCGCACACGCACCGTTGAGGTGCCGCCGGGGCCAATCTGGGTCGGGGAAAAACTCTTGCTCACTGACAGTGCGTCGGTGTATGTGAGCGTGGCATTGTCGCTGTCGTTTACGGTTGCCGTGCTGCCGTTGGCGTAGGTTTGCAGGGCCGTTGCGTCGGCTGTGTTGGGATAGATTCCGGCGGGTCCAACCACGTCAACGGAAACGGTGCAGGTTCCGGCGACATTGCCCGCCAGTGCTGGCAGAGAACCATTGTTCAGGGCGACTGAGGTCTGGCCTGCCACAGCGGTGACTGTGCCTCCACAGGAGTTGCTGACGTTGGCCGGGCTGGCAATGCGCAGTTGCTGGAAGGGACCGTCGTCGGGCAGCGTGTCGCTGATGGTAACGGTTGTCATCGGGTTGCTGGAATAGTTATCCAACTGCAGATTGAGTCTCGATATCTGGCCTTCGAACAGGCTGCGATTGTTCTGGCCGTCGAAGGTTTTATTCAGCACCAGGGCTTGCTGGTAGCTGGTAGTCACATTCTGGGAGGCACTCTGGTTGCAGGTTGCGGGATTGCCGCCAATGCACGCGCCGCCACTGGCAATCTGGTTGCTGGTATTGGTGGTGCTGGCAGGGTCTGTCATTGCCCAGAAGGTGATGGCGCATTGCCCCGGTGCGCTGATCGATGTGCGTGCGGGTACCGTGGGCACTGTAAACAACAGATTGCTGTCGCCCTGCACCGCGCCGTTTAAATCAAGCGTGCCGCAAGCCGCTGTCAGGCCGGGCTCAAAACCGGGGTCGGTGAGAAACGTTGACCCGTTTTGCAGGTTGTCTGCTACTTCCACATTTGCCAGAGCGGCGTTGGAGTAGTTTTGCACTGTTACGGTGTAGCGTACCGGGTTGCCTGGTGCTGCAGACGCGGGAGTGCGTGATTTAAGTACCCAGAGGCGGTCGGCGACGATAACGGTAGCAGAGCGCGCCTGGCTGACAATACCTGGCTGGCCGGTGATCTCCACGGCGCCCTGAGGGATCTGGTTAGTATAGGTGGTGGGCTCATCCGCATTCGGAGTGGTGCCGGTAAAATCGAAATCTATGGTGCAGCTGCCGTTCGCGGGAATGCTGAAGCCAGTCAGTTCAAAGCCCTTGTCCACGTTGAGCAAGTTCACCGCGCCGCCGCAGGAATTGCTGACGTCGCCGGGAGCGGCGATGGTCAGGCCCTGTAAGCCGCCGCCGTTAACACCGATCGGATTGTCGGCGAAGCGTGTTACGGGCAAGGCACTGGCGCTGCTGTTGGTCAGTACGATGCGACCAGCGCTGGTGACGCCACTGGCAATGACGCCGGGTAAAAACGATTTGCTGACCGCCAGCGGTGAGCGCACTCGAATGTTATTGCTGGCATCGCTGCTGGGCTGCAAGCCCTCATCGGCAGAGAAGTCTGCAGCCGGGATGGTATTGGTTGCGTTCAGCTGGTAGTTGCCATTGGTGTGGCGTGCCTGCACCTCAACATCGATAGTGCAGCTACTGGCGGGTGCGAGTGTGATCCCGCTGACGCCAATGCTGGCGTTGGCGCCGGTTTGCAGAGTGACCGCGCCACCCACAGCGCCGCCTACGCAGCTGCCTGTCGCGGCTGCGCCGGTGGGTTCAATAGCTGCGCCATCAACGCCGCTGACGGGAAGAGTGTCGACAAATGCAACATTGCTGAGGCTTATCTCGTCATCCGGGTTGCGAACGGTAATGCGCAGGGTGTTGCTGGATCCGCCGAGTGTCACGATGTTGCCGCTGGTCAGGGTTTTTGACCAGGTCGGGCGTGCCACAGACAGCAGCGTTATCGCCTGCGGCCCGCCGGTGGCATTGGAGCCCTCGTTTGAGTCCACCTCGCCGGCATTGAGAGAGTAGGACAGCGATGTACTGGCGCCATTGACGGATGTACCCACGACAGGGATATCAATGTAACACTCGCCGGAGCCCGCCACGCCGTCGACCCGCGCTGGTATGGTCAGGCCGCTGAGCTCGACACCCGCCTGGCCGATGTTGGTGGTAAGGGTACCGCCTACACAGCCGGCATCGCCGTTTATGCTGCTGGCGCCATTGACGCGCAAGGCGGCGATGGCTGTGGTTGGCAGGTCCTTGTCAAAATTCACGCCCGTCAACGGGTTCAGGGTAGAGTTGTTGGCCAGGCTGATGCGCAGGCTGGTGGGTTCTCCCGGGTTGACGGTGTCATCGTTGGGGGCGACAGGGCCGGTGTTGACCGTGACATTGAAATTGCTATTGGTGACCTGCGCCTGTGCCGCGCCGCTCAGGCAAAAGATGGCTGCCATCGCGCTGCCTCGCGCCATGGCCAGCAGGAATGCTGATGATTTCAATGTATTGCCCCTGTTGCGTACTGCTCATTATTGGCCGTGGCAATGTGCTTGTGAGCCGCGCTGCCACTGATCTTTAGCAGTGGATACTAACCCAGATTGGGGCATAACCGGAGGCAGCCGGGCATCGAAAGGGTATATTTGTGATTAACTTAACAAAAATAATGGCTTAGGCCATATAACGCATGTGCTTTATCAAGTTGTTTCGGCAATAAAATCCAGCGTAACCCGTGCCAGTGCCTCGCCCTGGTCTTCCTGCAGGAAATGTCCGCCCTGGGCGATGGTTGTGTGTTTCTGGCCCCGCGCGCCGGGGATACGTTTTTGCATGACTTTGTCGCCGCCGGCGGTGATGGGGTCAGAATCACTGAACGCGGTAAGAAAGGGTTTGTTCCATGTTTCCAATACCTGCCATGCGGCACGGTTGGCGTCGCTGGCAGGATCATCTGTGGTGGCGGGCACCAGTGTGGGGAACTGCCGAGCACCTTCCTTGTAGGTCTCATCGGGAAATGGCGCGTTGTAAGCCGCTATCACCGCGTCGCTCAGCGGCGTGACGGTGGCTCCCTTGATAATGCCGCCTGCGGGAAATTCGGGCACTTCCTGGGAGAATTTGCGCCATGCAGTAAACGCTTCGCCCAGATCGCGCTCTCCGGTAGGCAACATGGTGTTGGCCGCAACGACGCGGGCAAAACGGTCCGGGTTCTCTGCAACCAGCCGCAGGCCTATCAGCCCGCCCCAGTCCTGGCAGACGAGGGTGATCCGGTTCAGCTCAAGCTGGTCGAGTACGGATTGTATCCATGTCACATGGCGCTGGTAGGTGTAGTCCTCGCGCCTGGTGGGTTTGTCTGAGCGGCCAAACCCGATGAGATCAGGCGCGATCACGCGGTGGCCGGCGGCGCTCAGCAGCGGAATCATCTTGCGGTACAGATAACACCAGGATGGTTCGCCGTGCAGTAGCAGTATCGGGTCTGCCCCGGCATTGCCCTCATCGAGGTAGTGCAGGCGTAACTCGCCGCCCTCGGTGTCATCCACCGTGAGATAGTGGGGGTCAAAATTGTAGCCAGGCAGGTTGTTGAAGCGTTCGTCAGGCGTTCTCAGGTATTGCATCGGTGACTCCTGTTGCAGTGGTTGTTGCGACTATTCAGCGGGCATGTCAAAGCGCCACTCCAGTAATGGCCCGTGTTGCTGCGCGCCGTAGACGTCGCGGTCACCCGGGCTGCCGGACGGGATGTCCCGCAGCAGGCACACCTTGATCGCCATGGCAGGATCAAAATACAGGATGTCCAGAATGCGCTCGGGGGCCACATTGTACAAGCGGGCAATCAGCTGGCTGTTGATGGTGTTATCACGCTTGAAGCAATCATAGTGCTGTCGGGACGTGAATATGATATCCAGCGCCAGCGTAAAAGGGCTGGTGTTCTTGCTGCGCACAACGCTGGCGATGTCACTCAGTTGTGCCATGTTCAGAGATCCTCGACGGAAAGTGGGAACAGCGCGAGCGGGTCAGCCTGCATTAAATGATAGAGCGAAAATTCATAGACCGCGCCGGCGCGCATATCCGATGGCGAGAACGGGAATGCCAGGTTGCCGGCGGTCGCGATACGGCCCTCATAGCCGTAATGCATCAGTGTGGAGCGCGTGAGGCTGCACAGAGTGTCGGCCTGCTCTGCGCTGGCGGCAACGGCCTCAATGACAATGCCCAGCTCATGTGACGGCTGCGCCCTTTGTGGCTCGCGCTCACCCATCACGCCGTTCCGGCCATACAGGTGGCAGTGCACATCAGCACTCCCGGCGCCGGTGTCCAGCATGGCACGCACCTGAGCGCGCACCTGCTGCAGGATGGAGTCTATATCGCGGATCATGATGGGGTCGCGCACGCCGGCAACGCAGACGCTGCGATAGCCGCACAGGCGGGTGCCCTCCAGTTTGACGCGGTAGGGTCGTGACGGCACGAAACGACTGCCGCTGACGGCCACACGGCCATCACCAATATCCTTGAAGTTCACCTCGCTCAGGTCAAGTTCACCGCCGGGGCCGGGCAGCAGGCGTGGATCCGATTTTTCGTACAGCGTGTGCGCAGCGACTGAGGTCGGCGTGAATACGCGTCTATCGTCCAGCGGCTGCAGCACGAAGCGATCCTTCTCAAGAATGCCCAGCGCGCAATCGGCCCCCGAACCCGGGCTGGCGGCAATCGCTGCACATTCAAGTATCTTGCCCAGGTGAAGGCACAGGCCCGCGTCGTAACCCTGCAACATGGGCAGCGCCGCGAAGACGGCGGGGTCGTAGGCGCGGCCGGCCACGATAACCTGGCAGCCCTGTTGCAGTGCATGCTGTACAGGCTCCACCCCCATCTGTGCCACGATGGTATTGCTGGTTTCTACGCTTTCACTGTGCAGGGCAGGTGCTCCCTGAAGCGCTTCGATATGCCCCCTTGCCAGCGCCTCATGAACGACTTGTTGTGGAATATCTGCTGCAATCGTGCCGAGCCTGAACGACAGGGATTGCTCTGCCGCGACCTCCTTTACGATGTCTGTTGTCCAGTCAAGGTGCGGGGCGGCTCCTGAGCCACCTGCCGTGCCAATGATAAGCGGGATTCCCTGCCGCACCGCGGCGCCCAGCATGACGCCCAGATCGCGTTTTACCGCAGCTCTGTCGGTAAAGGACTTGCCTGAACCAAGATACCAGGGGCCCGGGTCAGCAGAGCCCGCATCAACGGCGATGAGGTCGGGGCGACAGTCCATGCCGCGGGCAAAGGAATCCAGCGGGAATCCGTAACCCAGGATCGCAGTCGGGGCCAGTATCCGGAACGGGGGCAGTGGTTCAGCAGGGCTGTCTTCAGCAGGCAACGTGATCAGTCCAGCATCTTGCTGACGGAGCGCGAGGCTGAAATCGTGCCCGTGTCAAAATACGCCTCGTGGTACTCCTCAATGCGCGGCAGGTCATACAGGTAGTTGACCATGATGCCCGCCGACTGCTCGCGCCCTTTACTGGACATATCGGCAATGCCGTGAATACGGTGCAGCCGGGCGCCATTACCCAGGTGAAAGCGCGCCACCGGGTCCCTGGGCAAACGTCCCGACTTGACCTTGAGCAGGTAGTGCGCGCAGAGGGTCAGCAGGGCTTCATAGACTTCGGTTTCGATAACCCGCCCAACAGGCTGTTTCACCTTGTCCTGTAGCTCGGCAGGCACCAGATCCGACAAATCAGCCTGGAGCAGCCATTTCCGAAAGCCAGGCACCGGTGACAGCGTGACGAAGGTCTTGAGCCCGGGCATTTCCTTGCGCAGCTCTTCCACCACGTTCTTGATCAGGAAGTTGCCAAAGGAAACGCCGGCGAGCCCGGGATGACAATTGCTGATCGAGTAGAAAACCACGGTATTGATGTCTTTGCCCGCAAGCGCCTGTCGCTCCTGCTGCAGCAGGGGGGGCATCGCGCTGGGCAGTTCGTTGGTGAGTGCGATCTCCACGAATACCAGCGGGTCATTTTGCAGTGCAGGGTGGAAGAAAGCGAAACAGCGGCGGTCGTCACGCAAGCGGCTGCGCAAATCATCCCAGCCGTTGATTTCGTGAACAGCTTCGTAGTCGATGATCTTTTCGAGAACGTTGGCCGGAGACGACCAGTCGATGCGGCGCAATTCCAGAAAGCCCTTGTTGAACCAGGAGATAAACAGGTGCTTGAGATCGGAGTCGACACAGCGCAGCTGGGGATTGGCGCGCAGGACTCTGCGCAAATCGCCGCGCATGGCGACAAGAGTCCGGGTGCCGTCGGGCGCCATATTAATGCGCCTGAACAGCTTCTGTCGGGGGGCTTCCACGGCGCGTGATATGGCCATCAGATTTTCCTGGTCGCTGTCTTCGCGATAGCGCTGCGCGGCGAGCAGAATCTCGTCTTTGTCCACTTCAAACGCGGTGGCAAGCTCGGTGAAGAATGCCAGCTGTTCCCCGGCGGGTAGCTGCCTGTAACCCTCGGTGATTTCACTGGCCAGTGCCATCCCCGAGGCCTCGCCGCGGTGCTCCATCAGCTCGCGGCACAGGATTACCAGGGTTTGTGCCGGCGTGGATTTGCTGGGCAGCGGCAGGCGCCGCCGCGCCAGGATTTCCCGGCCCGCTTCCATCACCGATCCCAGCGTGCGACCCAGCGTGCTGATGGTGCCCTGGGCAGGTTGGGGTTCGCCGCTGTGGGGCAAATGTTCTTCGCTCATTGCAACTCCCGTCAAAAAACGCAATTCTATCATCTTCGATAAGCGATGCTCGCCAAAAAGCGGGCTGTATAAAAGGATTCACAATGGACGCCCGCAAGAATATTGATCCAGAACTGCGCGACGTGATCGAACACCTGCCACCGCAATTTGATGAGATTCGTCGAGACAACCTGCATGAGGTCCGGGCCATCATGGGGCAGATGAAGCTGGACCTGGCCCAGCCTGACGCCGCTGTTCACAGCGAACGGCGCCAGATACCGGGTACCGATGGCGACGTCACCGTGGTCATCGCCCAGCGCCAGGGTCTGCCGGCAGATCGCCCTTGCGTGCTCTGGATACACGGCGGCGGCTATATCATGGGCGACGCAGATGACCCGGTATCCTCCGTGATCGCCGCGCGCTTTGACTGCACTGTGGTGTCAGTCGACTACCGCCTGGCGCCGGAGTATCCGTTTCCCGCCGGGCCAAGGGATTGTCACGATGCCTTGCTCTGGGTTGCCCAGAATTCGGCCAGCCTGGGTATTGATCCCGATCAGATTATCATTGGCGGCGCCAGTGCCGGTGGCGGTATGGCGGCAGGTGTCGCGCTGATGAACCGGGATCTGCAGGGACCGCCACTGGCGTTCCAGTTTCTTGTTTACCCGATGCTGGACAACTTGCACGACACGGCCTCGGGCCAGCTTGAGAACAACGCGCTGTGGAATCGGCGCACGTCAGTCAACGCCTGGGAAATGTACCTTGACGGCGCGCCGGGCAAGGAGGCCTCGCCCTATGCAGCCGCCGCGCGTGCACCAGACCTCAGCGGGTTGCCCCCCGCGTACGTGGTCGTCGGTGGCGAAGATCTGTTTCGCGATGACTGTATCGGCTACGCACAGCGCCTGATGGCGTCGGGCGTGGCGACTCAACTGGCGGTATTTCCCGGCGTTTTTCACGGAGCGGAGATGCTGGTGCCCGACGCGGCAATCAGCCAGCGTATGCAGGCGTCCATGTTTGATGCGCTGGGTAATGCCCTGGCCAGGGCCTCAGCTGGTTAACGGTGATACCCAGGCGTTTGCAATAGCGTCGAGTCGCTCTTCCACCGCGTCGAGGAAGCCGAACATGTCCACCACGCGTTCTTTTTCAGGTGCGGTGGTTTTGCCTTTCAGGTCGCCGGTGATGATGCCATCGTCGACGGTATTGATCAGGGCCTCCTTCAAGGCAGTGGAATACTGTATCAGCGCATCATTGCTGCTGCGCGCGCCCAAATTTTCCAGCGCATTCGACAGGGCGTAGATCAGGGCAGAGGAGTTGAAGATGGCTTCCTTGCCCTCGGTTTTCAGATAGCGCAGGTACAGGTCGTGGGCAGTGCCATGCGGTGCCTCGTACAGCATGGTGCCGTCTTTACTCTCGATAATGGAACTGGCAGTGGCCAGGCTGCCACCCAGCGCAGCAGAAATGTCGGAGAAAATATCACCATCCAGATTCTGTGCCGGGTAGAGCGCGTTGCGCGGCGGGTCGGTGATCATTTTCTTCAGCTGGCTTGAGGGGCGCATGATCATGAAGGAGGGTGGGCGAGTGCCAGAGTCGGCGAGCTCGCGTCGCGCGTCCGTGATCACCGTGCTGAACACATCATCGTACTGCATGTACTCGCGCTTGAGTCCAAAATAGACTTCCTTGTTCTTGTGCGCGGCGTCGCGAAATACCTGGCTGACCCAATCCCTGATCGCCTGCCAGTCATTGGTCATGAACAGCATTGGATCATTTTTGCTGACCTTGCGCGCATGCTTCTCCTTGCCGTCCAGAAGTATTTTCACAATGCCGTCTTCGGCAGCCGGCATGTTGAAGCTGCCGTACTGGTCGCCACCGCCGGCGCTCATGCGTGAAATAGACACATGGTGCTTGCGACTGGGTATGCCGTACTTGCGCAGTTCATTGACCAGCTTGAACAGCTTCCTGCCCGTGGTGTTGTCCGGTACGCCCCACAGCGCACGTTGCGGTGGATTGGCGACAATGCGCGCGGCCTGTGCGTCGATCAGCTCGTAGTGATAGGCCAGACCCATGGCAGCGATCCTGTCTTCGTAGTCGCTGTGATAGATCGATTCAATGGCGGCTCTCATCACCCCATCGTAACCGGGAATCACCGTATCCTTGAGCCCCAGGTAGATGTCCCTTTTCTCATCGATAGCGCGTTGGAAAAAGGCGTGCGCCCAGGCTTTGACGTCTTCAATGTCGTTGGTGGCCAGCAACCAGGGGTCGCCCTTGTTGATGAAGCGCCGGTGCAGTTCGACCGGTTCGCCGCTACTGCCGACAAAAACGACTTTCACCACTCCGGTGGCGCGCGACAGGGCATTGGCGCTGTGCTTGATACCGCCACATTCCATGGTGTCGACCACGATATCGCGGTCGATCCACTGTGGCGGGTTGATGCGCAGATTGCGAAATTCAATGTCCTCGCGGGTGATGTTGCCGCCGATACCCTTGCGAATAGCGCCATTGGGTGATTTGGTGGCCAGCTTGTCGAGATCCTGCTCACGGATATGCGGATGCCTGGCCAGCAGTTCATCCAGCTGCTGGCGATTGACAGTCATGCCGGCATTTTTGATGCCCACGCCATACTGTTTCAGGGCCTGTATGGCATCGACAACTGCCTGCCCGTTGGTCACCAGCCTGTTTTCCGCGGTGAGATCGATTTCCACCAGCTCGATATCGAGGCGCGCCTTGACGAACTGTTGCAGGATCCGCTCAAAGGCAATCTGCGCCATTTCATCGCCATGCAGAATGACCAGGGGCTTATCGACGGCAATTCGTTGCTTCATTGTTGGTTCCGCAGTGTGTCTGTGTTGCTGCCATGATACCTGTAATCCTGCGCAATCCTATTAGACGTTTGGTGAATACACCCTTTACGATGGCGCCAGTGTGACTTTTGGGGAGCTATGCGCATGTCCTGCCCTTTTTGACAAGCCTTGATTACTGGCTTAAATCAGACTTTAATCCGCTTCAAATCAATGTTTTAAGGCATCTGCACGGTTACAGTGGGTGGAGCAGATCGCATCGGGAGAATGTTAATGGCAGTCCGCACGGGAAAACTGCAAAAGGTCATGGACCAGGCCACCAACTATGAGCAGTGGAAAGAGGCGGCCCTGGCCTATGATCGCGCGGTGGGCAATGACCGCTGGCGTCTGAAAGACCAGTCTACGCAGTACGACAATACCTCCATTCGCATTCGCCTGGATCGCTTGCGCTCATTGCGCGCACGGCATGCCCATCGCAGCCTGCTGTTTACGCTCAATGAGGGTATCCATGGCAACATGGCCGGCATGGGCAAGTCGGAGCTGTATGCCAAGGCGATGTTCGGTACCAAGCAGTTGATCGTCGACTATGTGGATGAAATAGTCGATACGCTGCACCTGCTGGCCAGCCCTGAGGTTGACGAAATCAGCTTTGAGGAGAAACTGGATTTCTTCAGGCGCGCCCATCACTGTTTTGGTCGCTCGGCGCTGATGATGAGTGGTTCCGGCATGCTGCTGTTTTTCCATGTCGGTGTGATCAAGGCGCTGACTGAAGAGGGCCTGCTGCCCAATATCATGTCCGGCTCCAGTGGCGGGGCGGTTGTGGGTAGCCTTGTCTGCACCCACACCGATGCCGAATTGCGCGATTTCTTTGATCCTGAACACCTGGCGGCTGAAATAGAAATGGAAGCGGATCTGTTTCAATCCCGCACCGGGTTGCGGCCCAGGCCGTTGCGCTGGGAAGACGCGCAGGAATTGATCGCGCGCCTGATCCCGGACATGACCTTTGAGGAGTCTTTCAAGCACACCGGCCGGATGTTGAATGTTTCTATCGCGCCGGCCGAAACACACCAGACATCGCGTTTGCTCAACGCCACCACCTCGCCCAATGTGTTGATCCGCCAGGCCGCTCTGGCATCTGCCGCAGTGCCTGGAATATACCCTCCGGTAACGCTGCAGGCGCGCGACAGTTGGGGAGAGCGCCAGGACTACCTGCCGTCGCGCAAGTGGGTTGATGGCTCCATGAGTGACGATTTGCCGGCCAAACGCCTGGCTCGATTGTACGGTGTGAACCATTACATCGTCAGCCAGACCAATCCGCATGTCATACCCTTTGTGTCAGACAGCAAGCGACAACGCGGTACCATGGCAATCCTGAAGAATGCCAGCCGCAAGACGATACGCGAGTGGATCAATGCCAGCGTGGCGATCATGGAGCGCCCCCTGCGCAAGAGTCCCACCTTGAATCAGGCCACCAACATGATGCTGTCGATTATTAACCAGGATTACATCGGCGACGTTAATATCCTGCCGCAGACCCGATTGAACAACCCGTTTACGCTGCTCGCACATCCAACGCCTGAGTACATCATGAATCGTATTGCAGACGGCGAGCGATCCACCTGGCGCAAGATAGAAATGATCCGCATACAGACGCGCATCAGCACGGCCCTGGAAGAAATTTTGCAGGACTACGAAGAACAGTTTCTGCAGCGCGGGAAGCAGCTGGGTAATGTCGCCTGAAGGCTGCTAGGCGCTGCCCTCAAGCTGCCAGTGGTCCCGCTGTGCACTGAGTATGTAGCGTGCCACCAGACCGGGTTCAAGCATCGGGATAAAGTGATTCAGGTGTGGCAGGTAGATGTCCCGGCAGCAGTGGATTTTCGATGCCAGCTGCGGCCAGGTTGGCGACTGGCTGAGGTTCATGATATCGGGATCTCCCGTTTTGGCGCGCAGTAGCGTGACGGGCGTAGTAATTTTCTCCAGTGCCTCATAGACGCGCTCATTACCACGTTGGTTGACGTAAAGCGCCGCCTCATTTAACGGGTCGCAGCATAATGCTCGATAACCATCCTCGTCAGCCGGCAGCAATGCATAGTCGCAATAGTCGCGTAGTACAGCCGATTGCCAATCGCGAAATGGCTGGCGATTTTCCAGGTGCTCGCACATCTCCTGTGCATCGCGCCACTGGTTTCTGCGCCGGGCGACGGGGTGATCGGCCGCTTCAATGCCGCTGACAAATGCCTCCATGCGTGCATAATCCTCAAGCGACGGGATCACCGGGTCTACCAGCACAAGCTGCTTGAACCGCGCTGGCGTGACGGCCGCAGACCTAACCAGCAAGTGGCCCCCTATAGAGTGGCCAACGCCGACCACCTGCGATAGCGACAATTGTTCGAGCAGCTGGCAAATGTCATCAGCCATGACAGCCCAGTCAGGCTCGCCACTGGCGCCGCTGCTGCCGTGGTAACGCAAATCTACCGCAAGTACACGCTGGCCGGGCAGGTGATTTACGACCTCAGTCCAGCAGCGACTGTGAAAGCCGGTGGCATGCAGCAGCAGAATCGGATCGCTGTCACCTTCCCATTCCACTACGGCCAACTCAACGTCCCCGATGTCGATGCTGTATTCTCTGGTGTGCCGCACACAGATTCTCCAGTAATTAACTCAGGCAAGTATACCGTGATCACCGAATATCCCTCCAATCCGGGTGCGCTGGTTGACGTAACATCCGGGTACAGTATTCTGCTGTGTACCCTGCGCTAAAATGGCAACAGCAGGCCGATAAATCAGGATTTTTTTATGCGTACACCCGCGATCACCGAGCGTGATAATTTCATCTGGCTCCTGCTGTCTCTGATGGTGTTGTTTTTTTTGAGCGCCCTGTTCGATCAACTGGACAATGCGGCTCTGGGCAGGGCGGTTGGTGGGCTGATCTCGGTGACTGTGCTGGTCGCTGTGTGGTCACTGGAAGAGCCGCGTTTCGCACTGGTGGCGCGTTGGGGCGTGGCGGTACTGGTGGTCGGTTTCCTGGCGCTGGAATGGTTGTTGCAGTACTCCGGTCTGGCGTTGCTGCAACTGATATTTCTACTGCTGTGTTCGATTGCCACGGTAGTCATCTGTTGTCGTCAGGTGTTGTTTGCGGGCTACGTGGACGGCAACAAGATTATTGGCGCCATTTGCATCTACATGTTGCTAGGTGTGGTTTGGGCGCTGTCGTATTTACTGGTAGAGCAATTGTTCCCTGGCTCCTTGCCTGGTCTGTCCGGCGCTGACTGGCGCGAGCAGTTACAGGAAGCCCTGTATTTCAGCATTGTAACCCTGACCACGCTGGGCTACGGCGATATGTCGCCGGTGCAGCCGCTGGGGCGCTATCTCGCATTTATGCAGGCGCTGACAGGGCAGTTCTATACCGCAATTCTGGTGGCCAGTCTTATAGGTGTGCGTCTGGCAGATCGTGAACGCAGTTAACGTTTTTTCCCAGGGAGTTTTATGATGGATACCCACACTGCAAAGCAATCGCTGGAAGCGATGTTCTCTCCCTGTACCCTGGGTGAGATAGCCGTACGCAACCGAATTGCCATGGCGCCGATGACGCGCGCCCGCGCGCCGTCGCGCGTGCCCGACGATCTTTTGGTGGATTATTATTCACAGCGCGCCGGTGCGGGTTTGATCATTTCAGAGGCTACCCAGATTTCATTACAGGGTACCGGCTGTATTGCTACGCCCGGTATCCATAGCGCTGAGCAAATAGCCGGATGGAGGCGGGTGACGGATGCCGTACACGAGCGGGGTGGTCGCATGATCTGCCAACTGTGGCATGTTGGCAGGGTGTCCCACGCCAGTATGTTGCCGCAAGGCGGCGTGCCGGTCTCCTCCAGCGCTGTGTCGGGCCAGGTGAATACGTTTACTGCAGATGGTTACGAGCCGTGTACGCCACCACGTGCGCTGTTGCTGGACGAAATACCCAAGGTCATTGAGGAGTATCGCCAGGCCGCCCTGAACGCGATGGCAGCGGGTTTCGACGGCGTGCAGGTACACGCCGCCAGTGGCTACTTGCTCGATCAGTTCCTGCGCGACGGAGTGAATCAGCGCGACGATCAATACGGCGGTAGCGTGCAGAACCGCGCGCGCCTGCTGCTGGAGGTGACCGATGCTGTCTGTGACGCGATTGGGGCGGCCCGCACAGCGGTGCGCCTGTCGCCGTTCACGGTGACCTGGGATTGCGATGACAGTGATCCGGCGAGCGTCTTTACCTATGCAGTGGAAGCCCTGAACAGCCGCGACCTGGCCTTTCTGGAGCTGGTAGAGCGCGGTTTCGACTCTATTGCGGTCTCCGGTGCGGAGCAGGAGCGGGCCGACGGTTTTACGCCAGCCAGGCTCCGAAAGCACTATAGCGGCACGCTGATGGTCAACGGTTGTTATGACGCATCATCAGCGGCGGCGATAATCACCAGTGGATTTGCGCAGATGGTATCCATCGGTCGTCCGTACATCTCAACACCCGACGTGGTCGAGCGCTGGCGGGAAGGGGTTGCCTTGAACCCGGACGTGGATGCCGCCGACTGGTACGGTGGCGGTGCGCAGGGTTACAGTGATCAGCCTGCCATGGACAGCGCTGGCGGCCACGGCCGCAAATAATCACGCGTCAGGTCTTCTGATATCTGCCACAGGCGTTTCGCCATGGCGTCATCGTACAGGTAAGGGGTTTCCCCCCTAGCGATGTTGCAGTCCGCAAAGTAGTATCCACGCACGCCGGCCAGCGCCGGGTTGGTCGCCACGTAACAGCTGGTGGCAGCCCCTTCCGGGATTGTTTTCATGAATAGCCAACCCAGGTATCTGGCGGCCCACTGTTGCCATAACGGCAGGTGTTCGGTGAGGTTGGTCATGATGACCCCGGGATGCACGCTATTGGCGGTGGCGGCAGTGTTTTCAATCCGCCTGGCCAGCTCGCGCGCACACAGCGCGTTGGCCAGTTTGGAGACACCGTAGGCATTCCACGGTTCGTAATGCTGGCTGCCATCCAGGTTGTCAAACTCGATGCCCTTATCGGCGCGTTGGTGCGCCAAAGAGCTGAGCAGGGTGAAACGACCCTGTGGCGCGGTCAATATCGGTTCCAGCAGCTGGTTTATCAACACGAAGTGTCCCAGGTGATTGATCGCAAACTGTCGCTCTACACCGTTCACCAGTTGTAGCTCGGGCAGCGCCATGATGCCGGCATTGTTGATCAGTCCATCCAGTGCAGGATGTGCGGCGCGGATGCGAGCAGCGCAATTGACGACTGATTCCCAGTCAGCGAGATCGAGAAACTCCGGCGTTGTTGTGCCGTCAATGGAGGCGCAGGCCTTGTCTGCTTTTTCCTGGTTGCGCGCAATACCGATGACGTGGGCGCCGCGCAATGCCAGTACTCGCATGGTCTCGTAACCCAGCCCGGAGTTGGCGCCGGTAACAGCGATTGTCATGCCAGTGAGATCTAGCCCCGCCGTGACTTCCTCCGCCGTGGAGCTCGCACCAAATGCGCTTTTTGGCGGAGGCTTGCTGACGATGGTGGCCAGGGCGCTGATGGGCAGGGCGCTCAACACACTCATTGCCGCGCCGTACTGCAGCAACGCGCGCCGTTTAAACGATTGATTCTTCATGCTGTGTTACTCCGTATTGTCGGGTTCAATCAATCATCGAGCAGGGTAAAGATTTCCCCGAGTTCATAACAGTGCTTTCCCGATGCCAGCGGCGAGCATGCGCAGTTAACGATAGCGGCAGCCAGCTGCTCACCGCTGATCGGGCGCAGGCCTGAGGCGCCGGGTATCCAGTGAGCAACGGCTCCCACCAGCACGGCGCCGATTTTCTCACCCGGACGGCTGTCAGGCCGATCGCCTTCGATGATGGACGGTTTGAAGTAAACCACCGTGTCGAAGCCCTGCTGTGCGGCAAAGTGATCGAGCCGGCCCTTCATGCGGTTATAAAAAATGGGCGAGCGCGGGCTGGCCTGTGGTGACGAAACCAGAAACAGGCGAGAAACGCCGTTGGCCGCGGCGGCTGCGATAACATCGGCCTGGTACTGGTAGTCGACTTTGTACTGGCCGGCTTTGCCGCCGGCCTGTTTCACTGTCGTGCCCAGTGCTGAGAAAAGGTCGTCGCCCCTGATCAGGTCGCGCCAACCGTCCATGGCGTCGAAATCAACGACGTGCACGTGAAGCCTTGGGTCTTTGACGCGCACCGTGCGTCGCACAAAGACGATAATTTTCGTGTACTCATCGCGCAGTAGCAGTTGCTCGAGAACGTGCTTGCCTGTAACGCCGGTAGCACCTATCAAAATAGCTGTTTTCATGATTTTTCCAGCGTGTGTCGAGTCGCGCTACCCAGTATAGCCGCTTTAAACAACGTGAGTCTGCTACCCGATGGAATGCACTGTCCCGTTGCCTGATTGCTGCAATTGACGCGGCTATACCTTGTCGAAATTATAATAAGGCGAGGTGCCATGCCCCGCTAAAGTAGCCGTTTTTCCCTGGCTGTCGCCGGTGGGCTTGCTGCGGTGACCAGTGCGCCGGACTATACGCAGCTGGAGGAAATCATCGTCAAACAACTTCCAGATCAGGGGGGTGGGAGCCAATGTGTTCACCATAGAGCCCGGAACTTCCGGGCTGGCAGTGGCGGACAACATTAACCAGCTAGAAGCGTGCGCCAAATTTGTGTTTCAGCGAGAACTGTATGCGGTAGTCATCGGCGTCTTCACCCGCCACGTTCTCGTGATTGCCCCACAAAAACTCTGAGCCGATCAGAAGGTCGGGATAGGGCGTGTAGAGCAGATTGACGCTGCTGTAGCTGCCGGCCTCGAATTCAAAGTCGGCCTGCTGGTTGCGCGGGTCTGCCTTGTTCAGGGAGTAACCGATTGACGAGCTCCACTGATCTGACCAGTAGTGGTCGTAGTAGGCAGTCACGCCCAGCACAGGGACGGCCTCTCCCTCGAAATTCTCTGGTGCCAGGTTCACGCCACCATCGTTCATGAAGCTGGCTATCCCTTCGCCGTATACAAGCCCCAGTTTCAGCCGGTTGCGCGGCGAGGTGTTGATGACGCTGGTGAGATTCACCCCCCAGCCAGTGTCTTCGCCATTGGGCTTGTTATTTGCGGTGCCGCGCGTTTCATATTCCAGCTGGCGCAGCACGCCGGCAATCTGGTAGTGCCCCCAATCGCCTTCGCTGCGCCAGTGAGCCGTCAGGTCGGGTAATGGCGTGCGGTCGGTGGCACGGCTGTTAAACTCGGGTGACAGGGTGCCGAAAATACCGGTATTGAAGCTGCCGTTGGGTTTCTCCAGCGCAACGGCCAGCTGTGTCTCCTCACCGAACCAGGTATAGCGCAGCTGCGGGTTGCGGTTGAAAGCCATGCCCGAGGGCCCCCACCAGTCGATCACGTTGGGGAAAATAGAGATGTCCATGAACGTGGAGTTGGTTTGGCCAAAACCGAGGCTGCCCACTTCCACCCAGGCGTGCCGAAGATTGAATTTGGTATCGCCGGCATCTGACCCGGTGCCGAAGAAATCAAACTCAAACCAGCTTTTGACTGACCCCAAAGGTGTCGTATGCAGACCTTTGAAACCAAGCTGGGTCTGTTTGACGCTGAAAACGGTGTTGCCGTCATCGCCAAAAGCACCACTTTCTACAGGGATAGTGGAGGGGCGCAGGGTTGATTCCCAGGTGGGGTCCACACGCTTGAAATCGTAGATGGCATCCAGCTGGATGTTGGCATAGAGCTGGAAAGAATGGGCTTTTTCCGCGGCAGGCGGCGCCTTGCCAGCCGTGTTGGTCACCGGTGTTTGTGCGCTTTCTGTCGCGATTTGTGCGGTGTCCTCGCCCTTGAGGCGTTTTAGCTTGGCATCCATCGCCTCCAGCATCTGCTGTTGTTGTTCCATCACGGCCTTGTGTTGCTGGAGTTGCTTTTCCAGCATATCGATACGCTGCGCATCGGTGGCGGCGAGCGCGGGCGTCACCAGGGCCGATATCGCTACTGCGAGTGCGCTTTTTGCGTGCAATCTCATGGTGGTCATTTTCTCCATAGGGGGTGTTGCTGTGATGGTGGCTGTGATGGCGTTCATTACTCGCGAAGCGCGCATAGAATAGCGGTGCCGCAGTGGGCGGGCAAGTGATGGTGCTGCGCTTGCGGGTACCAGAATTTTAGCCGGATCGTCGCTGGCATTACGGCGATGTTGCCCGGCAAAGCTGCAACCACTGATCCAGTGTCGCGCTATGAAACTTTTTGCGGTGCGTGATGGTATACAGCTGCCGGGAGAAATCCCGATGCGTAACCGGCAGCGCCACCAGCGATCCGCGCTGCAGCGCTTCGGTGAGACTGATGCGCGACAGGCAGCCTACGCCAAGGCCGGCTTCGACAGCGCGTTTGATCGCCTCTGTATGCTGTAACTCCATCGCGATGTTCAACTGCGGCAGCAGTCCGTGCATGGCGCGATCAAAGGTCTGCCGGGTGCCTGAACCGCGCTCGCGCACAATCCATGGCAGTGTAACGAGCCGGCTGTCACTGATCGGCCTGCCCGTCGCCAGCGGATGATCAGGTGCCGCGAATACTACCAGTTCGTCACTGCGCCATTGTTCGATGAGGAGATCGGGATGCTGGTAGTCGCCTTCAATAAGCCCCATATCCAGCTCAAAGCGCGCCACCTGCTCGGCAATTGATGCGGTGTTGGCAACGCTCATTGCAACATCGGCATCGGGAAACTGTTCACGAAAGCGGGCGATCATTGCCACAGCCAGGTAGTTGCCGATGGTCAGCGTAGCGCCAATATGCAGACGACCGCTGATTTGATCGCCGCGCATGGACTGCTCAAAGGCTGTTGCCTGCTCCAGCAGGTTCTCAGCCTGTGGCCGCAACTGTATGCCCAGTTCGCTCAGTTGCAGACGTTTCCCAATGCGGTCGAACAGCAGCACTTCAAACTGGGTTTCCAGCTCTTTGAGGGCGCCGCTGGCGGCAGATTGTGACATCGCCAGGCTGTGTGCCGCGCGCGAAACGTTGCCGTAGCGAGCCGTGGCAAGAAAGACTTCCAGTTGGCGCAGGGTGTAGCGCATGCTGCTCACCGGTTATTGATAAAACTGATATATTAAATTGATATTACCCGTTTTGCCAATAATACGCAGCTGCGTATGCTGTCATTTGTTCGATAACCGATGATCAGGGAGAGCGGCAAATGGCGACAATCTTGCGTGAACAGGTGACTGAGGTGCATCACTGGACTGATCGGCTGTTCAGTTTTAAAACGACGCGCAATCAGGGATTCCGTTTCAGGAACGGGCATTTCACCATGATTGGCATCGAACGCGAAGGCAAGCCGCTGATGCGCGCCTACAGTATGGCCAGCGCCAACTATGAACATGAGCTGGAGTTCTTCAGTATCAAGGTGCCGGATGGTCCGCTGACCTCGCAGCTGCAGAATATACAGGTGGGGGATGAGTTGCTGGTGAACAGCAAGGCCACCGGAACGCTGGTGCAGGACAATCTGCTGCCGGGCAAGCATCTCTACCTGATAGCGACTGGCACAGGTCTGGCGCCATTTCTGAGCATCATCCGTGATCCGGAGATTTATGAGCAGTACGAGAAGGTAATACTGACCCACGGTTGCCGCACAGTGGATGAACTGGCCTATCGTGAACTGATTACCGAGCACCTGCCGCAACATGAATACCTGGGCGAGCAGGTGCGCGACAAACTGGTGTATTACCCGACTGTCACGCGAGAAAAGTTTATCAACAATGGCCGTCTGACCGATTTGTTGAAGACCGGGAAGCTGCCTGCCGACGTCGGTTTGCCGGCGATTAACCCCGATGATGATCGATTCATGATCTGCGGCAGTCCGAGCATGCTCAAGGACATCTGTAAAATGCTGGATGCGCGTGGCTTCCGGGAATCACGGCACGGGCAGGCAGCGCACTATGTTATTGAGCGCGCGTTTGTGGAAAACTGATCAGCAGGACGCTTTCACCATAAACAACAACGGTTGCAGGCATGACATTTGATCAGTTGGGCCTGTCGGCCCCGCTGCTGCGCGCAGTGACAGATGCGGGGTACTCGCGGCCAACGGCCATCCAGCAGCAGGCAATTCCGGCTGTGCTGGCTGGGCGTGACGTTATGGCGGCGGCGCAAACCGGTACCGGCAAGACGGCGGCTTTTGTGCTGCCCATGCTGCAGCGACTGCAAAAACAGGCCCCGCACAAACAGACTCCAGGGCCTGTTCCTTCGGTCCGCGCTCTGATACTTACCCCAACGCGAGAGCTGGCAGCGCAGGTGGGCGACAGCGTTGCACTGTATGCAGCGCAGCTGTCGATACGCTCGGCAGTGTTGTATGGCGGCGTCAGGATAGAGTTGCAGATTGCCCGGCTGCGCCAGGGTGTTGATATCGTCATCGCTACGCCGGGCCGCCTGCTGGATCTGCATCAGCGCGGTGAGCTGAGCCTGGGGTCTGTGGAAGTACTGGTGCTTGATGAAGCCGACCGCATGCTTGACCTGGGTTTTATCGACGATTTACGGCGTATCTTTGCGGGGCTGCCTAAGCGCCGTCAATCGCTGCTGTTCTCCGCCACCTTTGCCGCCGACATTCGCTCTCTTGCCCGCTCGATTCTCCACCGGCCGCTGGAGGTGTCTGTAGCGGCGCCTAACGCCACGGCAGAGGGTGTCGAACAGTTGCTGCACCCGGTAGACAAGCGCGATAAGCCGGCGGCGTTGCTGCAGCTTATTGTTGAGAATAACTGGCAGCAGGTGCTGGTTTTCACACGCACCAGAAAAGGTGCTGACCGTCTCACAGACACGCTGCAACAGGCGGGTATCGCCGTCGTCGCGATTCACAGCGACAAGAACCAGAGCGCACGTCAGCGGGCGCTGGCGGCCTTCAAGAACGGCACGGTGCGCGTGTTGGTGGCCACTGATATCGCTGCCCGTGGCCTGGACATCGTGCAGCTACCCCAGGTCGTTAACTGTGACCTGCCAGACGTCGCCCAGGACTATGTGCATCGCATTGGTCGAGCGGGCCGTGCGGGGGCTGCGGGTAAAGCCTGTAGCCTGGTCAGTGCAGACGAAATCAAACAGCTGCAGGCAATAGAGCAGTTGATTGGGCGCCACATTCCCCGCGATTATATCGACGGCTACGAACCCGTGCATGAAGTGCCGCCCAGTGCGGCTCTGCGCAAGCCACGACAGGCCGCGGGGCAGCGACGCAACCGGGGCACCAGTGCGAACGGCAAGCGCAGGCCAACAGCGGATGGCAGAGGCCAGCGGCGGGCCGGGCCCATCGGAAAACGCTCGACTCGCCGTCGTCCACGCACGCGCTAGGGGGCCAGAAGCCCCTGCAAGCCGCGCTTTCGCTTTGATTAAAATGCTAGACTGACGCTATTCAGGAGGCGACTTATGCAACGTACGGTACTCATCACTGGCTGCTCCAGCGGCATCGGCGCGGCCCTTGCCACAGAACTCCATGGGCGCGGCTGGCGAGTGTTCGCCACAGCCAGGCGGCCTGATTCGCTGGCGCCCTTGGCCACTCAGGGGATTTCCGTCCTGCCGTTGGATGTCAACCAGGACGACAGTATCACTGCGGCGATGGCTGCAGTGGAAGCCGAGGCCGGCCAGCTCGATATGCTGATCAATAACGCCGGCTTCTCGCAGGTGGGAGCGACCATAGACCTTAGCCGCGAGGACCTGCGCAACCAGTACGAAACCAACGTTATCGCCCCCGTTGCGGTGGCGCGTGCTGCGCTGCCACTGCTCAGGGCGGCCAGCGCCCGCAATGGGCGCGCTGTGCTGGTTAACGTGGGTAGCATCGTCGGACTTTTTACCACGCCTTACTCGGGGGCCTATTGCTCCAGCAAAGCAGCAATACATTCTTTGTCGGACGCATTGCGCCTGGAATTGGCACCGTTCAATATTCGCGTAGTTACGGTACAACCAGGTGGTGTGCGTTCTGCTTTTGGCGACCATGCAGAGGCTGCCATTCGACTGCCCGAGGGCTCTGCCTACAAGCCGCTCGAAGCCGACATACGCGCCCGTGCGCAAGTGGGGCAAAAGGACGCCACGCCTGCTGGCGAGTTTGCAGCGCATGTGACAAGCAGCCTGTTGCAGGACAATCCACCTGCCATCATTCGCGGCGGTAAAGGCAGTATCAAATTTCCATTGTTGAAAAAACTTCTGCCATTGCGCGCCTTTGATTCCATGGTGTCAAAAGTCTTTGGCCTGGATAAATTCCGGCCTCAGTAACCCGCGTCGCCTGCGGCGATCACCCTGGCGTAATCCTCGGTAAGCAGAGTGTATTTCTCGCTCCCGGGCTTGATCACGTAGACAGGATCATCGACACGTTTGAGGTCGTACCCCGCCTTGCGCAGATCACCCTTCACCATTTTGAAGGTGCCTGTGGTGTCAATGGCGCTTTGCAGGCGCAGGAATACGGGGCGGGCGTAGGCCGGCAACTCGCGCTGCACATGCGCTGAAAAGCTGTCTATGTCCAGGGCGTCAATGCCCTCTTTGAGCACCAGGGCGGCCATGCCGGCGCGCCCGTCTGCGCCGGGCACCTCAACACCGTATACATTGCACATCGCCACCTGCTCATGCAGGTTGATGATTTCCGCCACTTCATTGGTTGAGACATTCTCGGATTTCCAGCGAAAAGTATCGCCCACGCGGTCGACGAACTGGTAATGAGGCAGGCCCATGGTAAAACCGACGTCGACTGTTTTCATCAGGTCGCCGGTATTGAACCAGGCATCCCCGCGTTTAAATACATCGCGCAGTATTTTTTGTTCGGTGGCCTCTTCGTTGGTGTAGCCCTCGAACCGGGTTTTTGCCGATATCTTTCCCAGCAGCAAGCCCGGCTCACCGGCCTGAACCCGGATACAGAAGCCTTTCTTGTCGCGCAGGATTTCGTCTGCATCCACATCGTACTTTATCAGGGCATGGGGTATCGATGTGGTGCCCACGGTACAGTCCTTGTTCAACAGGTTGGCGAAGCCGATATTGCCCTCGCTCGAGCCATAGAACTCAATCACCTGCCCCACGCCAAAACGCTCCTTGAAGGCATGCCAGATATCGGGACGCAGCCCGTTGCCCAGCATCACGCCGAGCGGATTCTTGTAGTCATCGGGCTGCTCTGGAGTATGCAACAAATAGCGGCACAGCTCGCCAATATAGATAAAGCAGGTCACACCGTGTTCACGGACTTCCGGCAGAAAGCTGCTGGCAGAAAAGCGACGTCGGACGAACATGGTGGCGCCAGTGCAAAAGGCAGCACCCACGCCCAGGAAAATGCCGGTGCCATGATACAGCGGCAGGCACAGGTAAATGCAGTCGTTCTCATCGCAGTCCAGTCCGCCGGCATAGGCCAGCGCGGCTGATTGCAGATACCGCCGGTTGGAGAGAACGGCAGCCTTGGGCAGGCCGGTTGTGCCAGAGGTGAATATATACAGGGCTGTATCGCCCAGGGTGACACGGCCAGTATCATCCGGGTTGTCACCTGACTCCGCAGAAGACGCGGTGCCAAGATCCTCGGCCCAGTCGGGGCAGGCTTTGGTGCCGCTATCGCTGACGAAGAAAAACGATGATAGCGCCGCCAGCGCCTCGTCCGCACGTACCGCCTCGATGGCGCTACTGCATTCCTCACCGAAGATGCAAACGCGCGACTGGGTGATGCTCATGCAGTGCACCAGAGGCCTGCCTGTAAGGTTGGTATTGATCAATGCGGCGGTCACGCCCAGTTTGTTCAGCGCGATGACACAGGCGAGGAACTCAGTGCGATTCTCCATCATCAGACTCACGGTGTCGCCGCGCTTGAGGCCGCAGCGCTTGAAACTGTGCGCGTAGCGATTGGCGTGGGCATTCAGTTCCTGCCAAGTGCACTGGCTCCCTTCAAAGATAATCGCGGTATGGTCGGGGAAGCGTTGGGCGGTCTTTTCTACTCGCGCAGCAAAACAGTCTTTCACCGACAGCGGTCTCGGCTTCATTTCCTTTGCCACTTTCAGCAGCGTGGGTAATCGTGACAGGGTGTGTGTGGCGTCGAGTAGGCTCATTAGCGTGTCATCTGGGTGTTGGCTGAAAAGTTGTCTCTGTGAGTCAGGCTGGCCCTAACGATAGCGACTCTGCGGGTTGGCGGCAACACGGGCCAGTGTATTGATTGGTGGGTATTCAGGGGCCAATCAGGCCACTGACCCGGCCCGCCGACAGGCTCGAAAACCACGCGGCATTGTACGCTCGCTGCAGTGAGTTGAGTGCTGACAGCGCAGCCACCACCTGATCTGCAAACTGTTTGCGGGCAGCCACCAGTTGCCGGGGATTGCCGGTGAGAAGCCCAAGATGGTCGGCCAGGCGCAGGCCGTTGCTGAATAAATCCTGTGAGACAGACGATTCACAGCTGACGGTTTGTCTCAATCGCATCTGTTCACCCTGTGCCAGTAGTTGCTGGAGCAGCGCTTTGGTGTTCTCTACCGGCCTGTCCTCAAGGTCCAGCAGCGCAACCGCAATCACCAGATAGGCTTCGGTGATGGAGCGCAGGATTGCGTGGCTGAACCGGGGTGGTTTGTCGCGCAGCAATTTTGCCAGCGATTGATTGCTATCGTCCCAGCCTGAGTAGCGCTCGCTGACTTCAAACATGACCCCTTGCCAGAATTCTTGCGGTGGACGGTAGAAGAATTCGAAACGATAGAGATCGCGCAGCGCCATCACATGCTTCTTCAAGGCCGCCTCGTCAGGCAGGTCGATATCCAGCGTACACAGCGCCAGCCCCATCTCCGCCAGCGCAGCATTGAGGAAGTAATGAGTAATGGTATTGCGATAGTAGGCCGCCGCCAGGCGTTTGCCCTGGGGGATGTAGTACACGGTATCGGGGGCTTTGTCGTAGGCGTTCACGAGGCCGGCATTTTCGAGTGCAATGATAGCCGCGCTAACCTGCTCGGTACTCTCGAGCCGGAAGCCAGACGCCGCTGGCAGGGCACGACGCTGCACAAGAGACGCTATTTCCGACGCCTGCTGGTAGATTTCCTGTGCTGTCAGCGCACGTTCGTTGGCGCCCAGTAATACCATCAATAAAACATCAGCCGATTTGATCGGGGTAATCTGCTCAATGCGTGTGCACACCTCAAATGCAAGCTGGTTCAGCCGGGTGGGCGGTAGTTTGTCAGCATCGGTGCCAGGCGCGATGTAATCCTGTAGCGGTACCGGCTGTGCATAGCGAACATACACCTTGCCGTAGGGCTGGCGCATGCCAAAGATATAGTCGACAAACCAGCGCAGGGACTCCTTGCGCTTGGGTTGGCCTGATTGAATCGCCACGTAGTCGTCAATTTCGGCAATGCGGTCAAAGGCGATGGAGACAGGCACCAGGAGAACATCGCTGCGCTGCTCGCGTTGGCAGGATTCGATGATCCAGCTGAGCAGGCCCAGTTTGGGCGGTGACAATTTGCCAGTGCGTGAACGGGTGCCTTCTATAGACCATGATAAAGCAGTACCGTTGGCGATCAGTGAATCGATGTAGCGTCGAAAAACCAGTTTGTAAATCGGGTCTTCATGGAACGTGCGGCGCAGGAATACGGCACCCACGCGACGAGCAAGTGCGCCAAATCCCACGAAGTTCATGTTGATGCCGGCGAAAATCAACGGCAGTGGACGGAAATTGTTCTCATACAGGGACAGCAGGAAAACAAAGCTGTCCATATGGGATTTGTGCGACCACAGAAACAACAGCAGGTGATCCTTGTATTGGGTTTTCAGCTGCTCCAGCGCGTCGAGGTTGATGTCCAGTTCGGCTTCGTAGCTGCGCGTGTAGATAAAGCGTGCCATGCGCGCAGCGGGTCGCAGCCAGGAGTCGCGTGGTGCTGCTTCAATCTCCCGCAGGCAGCGCGCGGCGTATTTCCCGGCCTGCTCCGGCGTCTTGCCCGCAACAGCTGCAGCCTGCTGCAGTTCCGCGACGAACGCTGGGTCACTTAAAAACGAAGCGGCCGGCTGGCTCATAGTGTAAACGTGCCAAAGAGGGCGGCGTGATCCGACAGGTCTCGCCAATGACCATTGCTGAGTCGTTTACAGGCGCTGGGGGCAAGGCCGCGGTAATAGATACGATCGACTGGCAACAGGGGCGCCCAAACCGGAAAGGTACGGGCGTGGCGGCCCTGCAGTGAAACAAACAATTCTTCCAGGCCAAGGTCGTCGTGCAGGTGGTGTTCAGCGCGTCGGCGCCAATCGTTGAAGTCTCCTGCAATAATCATCGGCTCGTCGCGCGGCACGTGGCTGTTGATGCGTTCCGTCAGGGTTTGCAGCTGCTCGCGGCGTTCCTGCTCAAGTAAACCCAGGTGAACACACAGGGTGTGCAGGCGGGTTTTCCTGTCTGGTATCTCAATGACGCCGTGCAGAATACTGCGGCTGGAGCGCGGGAAAATTGACACGTCTATGTTTTCCCAGCTGACAAACGGGTAGCGACTCAGAATCGCGTTGCCGTGATCGCCCTTGCGATAGATGGCATTGCGGCCGTAGGCAAAGTGGGGCCATACCTGATCGGCCAGGTATTCGAAATGCGGTTGGTCAGGGTAAGAGAAACGCTTGCGCTCGGCTTTGGTTTTAATGGCTGTGCCGTGGATTTCCTGCAGGAACACCACATCGGCGCCGCTTTCTGCAATGCGATCGCGCATTGACTCCAGGACAAAACGCCGCTTGCCGGTGCAGTATCCCTTGTGGATATTGTAGGTCAGCACATTAATCTCTGAAGACACACCTTACCTCTGGTTGCGGTTTTCGCGTGCTGCCCGGGAGCCCCAGGACAGCACGTAGTCAATCCCGCTGGCCAGCGCGATCACGATGATAATAACGGCACCTGCCGTGATAGCGGCGGCGGGAATGCCGGGCAACACCTGCGCCAACAGCAATAGCACGCAATAGCTGATCTGCAGGAACATATTCAGCTTGCTGAGCCGCGTGGGCGCAAAGGCAAAGGGCCCGATCAGGAAGTGGTAGCCCAATGCACCGCTGACAATAATCAGGTCGCGGCCAATCACGATTGCAGCCAGGTACCAGGGAATCAACTCGATGTAGGCGAAACTCAGGAAAACCACCAGCACCAGCAATTTATCAGCGATCGGATCCAGCGCTGCGCCAAAGCGCGAGAAGGCCTGCAGGCGCCTTGCGGCAAAGCCGTCGAGCGCGTCGGTGATGCCGGCAATCAGGCCCACCGCCAGTGCCCAGCCGAATTCCTGGCGTACAATCAGCAGGCCCAGCGGCAAGGTCAGTAGCAGCCGCGAAAAAGTCAGGCAGTTTGGCAGGTACTGAAGCACCGTTCAGCGTGACTCCTTGTGACTTGTCTTCGGCTGCAGCAGGAATACCGCGAGAGCGCGGTGCTGTTGATCTGTCAGTGGGAACACCGGCATTGGCGATTGCGGCGCACGCAGTGCTTCGATGACAGCGGTGTGATTCATGCGCAGGTGCAGATCATCCAGCAGGGCAGGGTTTTCGCCAGCCTCATGACAGCTGGCGCAGTCATACTGTTGGTAAAGGTTTGCCCCTTCAAGTGCCAGTTGTGCTGTGTCTGCCGAAGCCAGCCATTGCGGTGGTGCGTCGTCTGGCTGGGCAGGCGTCGCGATTTTCATCGAGGAGCTACCGCCGCTGCCGGTGCTGACCCGATAGATGGCTCCGGCATAGTCATCGGAAATATAGATGGCGCCGTCGGGCCCCTGCGCGACATCCACAGGGCGGCCGCTGATGTCACCGTCCAGATTAAATCCGCTGAGGAAGTCGCGCTCTTCAATGCCACTGTCGCTCCAGTGCAGGGACACGACTTTATAGCCATCGGGTTCACTGCGATTCCAGGAGCCGTGTAAAGCCACCAGTGCGCTGCGCTCAAATCCCGCAGGCCAACCGGTGGTGTCGACAAAGGCGATACCCAGAGGTGCGTTGTGCGCGCGAAAGGCATGTGCCGGCGGGACGGGTTCGCGCTGGGCAGCAAGGGGGTCTTTGCCCATATCCGGATCGGGAACGTTGGCACCGTTGAAATAGGGCCAGCCATAAAAGCTGTTTCCTGTGATGAGGTTGAGCTCACAGGGAGGGAAGTCGTCCCCCAGCAAATCTCTACCGTTGTCGGTCGCGTACAGGTCGCCATTCCATGGCGCCCAGTCGAAACCGACGGCATTGCGCAGCCCGGTTGCAATAATCTGTGGATCACTGCCGTCGCTGTTGAAGCGCATCAGTGTCGCACGTCGTGGGTCTTCTTCCTCGCAGACATTGCAGGTAGAGCCCTGAGCAAGATACAGTTTTTGATCCGGCCCTACGCGCAGCGTCTTGCTCCAGTGATTGCCGTTATCGGTCAGTCCGTCAATGACGGTCTCATAGGCTCCCGCGGGTAAACCTGTAGCCGTGTCGAAGGCTATTCTGCCTACCCGATTGGACTCAGCCACGTACAGCCAGTTTTCCAGGAAATCCATGCCCAGCGGCCGGCTGAGGCCCTCCAGTATCACCCGGGTACCGTCCGGCCTGCCATCGCCATCGCGATCCTTCAGCAGCATGGTGATATCGCCCGAATGCGGCCTGCTGACCAACAGATCTCCCATGGGAGTGAAGCGCAAGAAGCGGGCCCGTGGCAGGTTGCTCGCGTAAAGTTCTACCTGGAAGCCTGCCGGCACCCGGTAGCGTTGTTCAACCAGGCCGGAATCGGTGGCGGGACCGCCCATGCCCGTCACGACATTGAGCATCATACGCAGGCTTGAGGTGCCGATTGCGCCGGTAGCGAACATGTAAGCCGGCACGCTTGCCAGTAACACGACGATGACAACGATAGCGATGAACAGTTTTTTCAACACCCTGATTCTCTTGCGGACTGTCAGGCCAGTGACTATAGCATAAGGCCTGCCGCAGATTTTCTAAATCTGGTTCGGAGAATGGCTAAGTAAACGAGAGTGCCGGGGGGTAAACATGGCAGATAAAAAACACCCGGCGTCAGGCCGGGTGCAAGGGGTGCCTGGGGGGGACCAGGACTTAGTGGATGAATTCCGCGCGGGTGGCCGGGTTGGATTTGAATACGCCGCCCAGTGCAGTGGTGCGGGTCTTCGAATTGCTATCCATGACGCCACGTGATTTCACGCAGTAGTGCACAGCATTGATAGTAATTGCGACATCCTCTGTGCCCAGCAGGGCCTGCAGGGCAACCAGGACCTGTTGTGTCAGTCGCTCCTGTACCTGGGGACGCTGGGCGAAAAAGCGCACGATACGGTTGATCTTGGACAGGCCGATGATTTTGTCTTTGGGTATGTAGGCCACACTGGCGCTGCCGTCGATTGTGACAAAATGGTGTTCGCAGGTACTGACCAGATCAATGTCATCGATCTGCACCATTTCCTCGACCTGCATTTTGTTGTCGATGACCGAGATTTTGGGGAAGCTGCTGTAGTCCAGACCGGAGAAAATCTCATCGACATACATTTTGGCGATGCGCTGCGGCGTGTCGCACAGGCTGTCGTCCTTGAGATCCAGCCCCAGGGTGCGTGTGATATCTGTAAAAGCAGCGGTGATGCGCTGGCGCTTCTCATCGCGCGTGAGGCCGTTCTGGATCATCGGCGTTTCCAGTCCACGCTCAATCAATGCGTTCCTGACCAGTTCAGCTTCTTGTGACAGCTTGCCCGGGAAGGACAGCATTTTTTCAGCGAGGGAAGATTCCATGTCAGTCTCCGTTATGGTTTCGGTAATATTTACGATGAGGGTCTGGGGCCGGATTACTGTTTTAAAAAAATAAATTGTAATTGTGCTCAATCTATCGTGCTGGTGGGTGTGTCTGGTTTGGCATAGGCCAAACGATGCAGGCGCTGTGTGCTGTGATAGCTGTCCAGGCCGCTGATGGCCACGCTGCCTGCTGCCGCAATGTCCAGGCTGCCGTCATCGCGCAGGCAGCCATCGGGCAGCCGCGCGTGCACGATCTCGCCGATCACCAGGTGTGTGTCGTTGATACTGAGGTGATGGTGCTCGCGCAGCTGCAGACCTAATGTGATGGTGGCTTCTGCGACAAACGGCGCAGCGAAGTCTTCGATCCAATGTTCAGTGAGTCCTGTGGCGGCAAATTCAGATTGCTGCCGCGGGTAGCGCGCTGCCGTCTGGTGCGCGCGCTCCACGAAGGTATCGTTGACATGGTTGATCGTATACAGGCCGGTGTCCCGGATGTTCTGTAATGTATGTCGTTCGGCGGAGTCCGGGCGAATAATGAGTCCCAGCAGGGGAGGGTGAGAGCCCAGGTGGACCACTGAGCTCATGATTGCGACATTGGTGTGCCCGGTAAGATCGGCGGTGCCTATCAGGTTTGCGGGTTTAAACCCCGTGATAGAGTTGATAAGCGCGGCCCGGTAGCGCGACTCCATGGCGCCGATGTCTTCGCCGGTAAGGTGCATGTCATGTTCCTGTCTTCTGGTAATGATAGAGTGATGCCCGGGTCTATACTGTTAGCACAATGGGCCTGCAGAACAGCCTTCGTCGCCGCGCTTGCAGGAGTTGATGTCCAGCACGTACCAGAGATAGCAGCGTGAAAAAACACCATTGAGCACCAGCGATAACGACACCAGCATGACGAACCACTCTACACCATTCAGTTGCGGTTGGGTCAGAACCCACAGCCCGAATGCCAGGCCGATGAACAGGCGGATGACGCGCTCCAGGTTTCCCAGGTTTCTTTCGATCATGGTTGTATCCTCTTGTTGATTTGGATGTGGTTGAGATACGCAGCCTGAGGTCGACTGGATGACCTGTTGTTCAATTAGTAACCAGCGGTTTGTGTTTGTCTGTGGCGTGGGGTAAGCCGGCTGGCCCTTGCAACGATGCAGGGTAGCCACTACATTCAAGGGGTGCGTTCGGTCGCGTTCTGCACTGAAGTATTGCCTCGCAAAAAGAGAGTACCCCTATGTTGGAAAGTGTGCTGCGCAGCAGTCGAATCCTGCCGGTCATAACAGCCAGATCAGTTGAGTCGACGGTGCAGTTGGCGGCGGCCTTGCAGCGTGGCGGCATGCACGCCGTTGAAATTACACTGCGCAGTGAAGTCGCCCTTGACAGCCTGCGTGCGGTCAGCGCTGCCTTTCCGGATATGCATGTTGCTGCCGGAACAGTGACTAACGAGGTTGAGCTGGACCAGGCGGTGGAGGCAGGCGCTTCCCTGGTACTCAGCCCGGGTGCCACCGACGGATTGTTAGCCGCGGCGCGGGAGCGTCGCGTGGATATCGTCCCCGGAGTGGCCACCGCGTCAGAGATCATGCGCGGCCTGGATTATGGTCTGACTATTTTCAAGTTGTTCCCCGCAGAAGCCGCGGGCGGGTTGGCTCTGCTGCGCTCGCTGGCAGGGCCGTTCCCGAACGTCCAGTTCTGTCCTACCGGTGGCCTCAATCCAGACAACTTTCGTACCTATCTGGCACAGACAAACGTCATTTGTTGCGGTGGGTCATGGATGGTCACGCCAGAATTGGTTGACAATGAACGCTGGCATGAGATTGAAGCCCTGGCCATGGAGGCCATGGCAATTTTTTAACGAGACTCCCGGAGGTAAGTGATGAGTGCACAAAAGCCTGTTCGTCTTGGCATCATGGGATTTGGCCAGACGGGGCGGCAGATCTATGATCTGGCATCGCGCAGTGATGATGTGGAAGTGGTTGCGATTGCCGATATCGGGCAGCCATCGATACTTCACTATTTACTGTGCTCGGAAGTGAAGCAACCAGAGCGACACGAGCTGCGGGGAAACTTCCTGTGCAATCCGAAGTTCAAGGCGCGCCTGATGCAGATCGATACGCCGGCCGAAACCCCCTGGGATGTGTTTGGTGTCGATGCGGTGATCGATTCTACCGGTAAGTACCGGGCTACGCGGTTTTTGCAGGATCACCTGAATAACGGCGCGGGTCGCGTAATGATGCGCACGCTGCCGCTGGATGGCATCGACCGTATTGTGGTTCCCGGGATTAATGACGACCAGATCCAGGCCGGCGACAAAATGATTTCAGCCGCGTCCGGAACCACCACAGCCCTTTGCCTTCTGTTGCATATTCTGTCGCAACGTTTCGAGATTGAATGCGGGAGTATGAACACCATTCACTCCTATACGGCGGATCAGGCGTTGCAGGATTATGCCGGTAGTGATTACCGGCGCAGTCGTTCTGCCGCCAAGAACATCATTCCCAACACGCATGAATCGGGCCTTTGGCTGGGCCATATCCTGCCGCAATTTGACGGCAAGATACTCACTTCTGCACTCAATGTACCGATTCACGAAGGGTGCCTGCTCGACGTGAACCTGGTGATTCCCGACCAGAGTGTGACTCCCGAAGATGTCAACCAGGCGATGCGTGACGCCGTCGCCGGTCTGCCCGGTATTGTCGATGTGGTGGAAGACCCCATCGTTTCATCTGATGTAATCGGCAATCCGCACTCACTGCTGTTCGACACCAAAGGCACGATCAAGGCCGGTAGCACGATCATCAAGACGCTGAGCTGGTATGAGACATTGGGGCATGCAGCTCGGCTGCTCGACGTGGTGCGGCTGTATGCCGGCCTGGACGGTAACAAGGAGGCTGCGTAATGAAAGTCGGTATCAATGGTTTTGGCCGTATTGGCCGCTCTGTTTTTCGAATTCTGGAAGACGTTGAAGGCATCGACGTAGTTGCGATCAATGATCTGTTTGATTACGACGCGCTGCGCTATCTGCTGAATTACGACACGGTCATGGGCCCGTTTGGCAAGAGCCTGCGTCTGGAAGATGATCATTTTGTGACGCCAAAGGGCCGCACGAAGTTGATCAGTGAGCGCAATCCCGCTGACTTGCCGTGGAAGGAAATGGGTGTGGATGTTGTCGTCGAAGCCACCGGTGCCTTTCGCAAACGCGAACAGCTTGAAGCGCACCTGGCAGCCGGTGCTGGCTATGTTGTGTTGACGGTGCCGGCCAAGGACCCGATTGATTACACCGTGGTACTGGGCGTCAACGATGCAGAGCTGGCACCGCAACACCGTATCATTTCCAATGCCAGCTGCACGACTAACTGCCTTGCGCCAATGGCCAGTGTGCTGGACGCCGAGTTTGGTATCGAGGAAGGTGTGATCAACACCGTGCACGCCTATACCAATGATCAGCGCCTGGCCGATGTGCCGCATTCGGACTGGCGTCGCAGCCGGGCAGCCGCGGAAAATATTATCCCGACATCGACCGGTGCCGCCAAGGCGGTAGGGCAGGTACTGCCGCAGCTGCAGGGCAAGTTGCACGGTATAGCGGCGCGGGTTCCGGTACCGGACGGGTCAGTTGTGGATTTGTTCGTGAAGCTGTCAAAAACGGTTGCAGTTGATGATGTACACGCTGCGGTGCGCGCGGCGTCCCAGTCTGAACAGCTGCGCGGTATTTTGCAGTACAGCGATGTGCCGATTGTGTCATCCGACATCATCGGTAACTCACATTCGTCTATTTACGATGCCGGATTCAGCGGTGTCACCAGTGGTCGCTATCTGCGCGTGCTCAATTGGTACGATAATGAGTGGGGCTATTCCTGTCGGGTGTGCGATTTGCTGGGACGCATTGCCGCATGGTAACGAATGCGGACGAACAGTCACCCGATTACAGTGAGTTGCGCGGTAACGTCAGTGCGCTGGGGCGTATTCTGGGAGATACCATTGCCGCCGCAGAGGGCGATGAGTTTCTGGAACTGGTCGAGCGTATACGCGGCTTGTCGAAAACCGGCCGACAGGGTGAAGAACCGGCAAGAGAGCCTCTGCTGGCCATTTTGCGCGATTTGAAGAACGAGCAGCTGGTACCGGTAGCGCGGGCCTTCAGCCAGTTTCTCAATCTGTCCAATATTGCCGATCAGCGCAACACCGTGTCCCGCCAGATGGATAGCCTGCTATCAGCCTCGCGCAATCTGACGGCGGGCCTCAAGGGCTTGTCTGATGAAGGTGTGTCGCGCGAGGATATCGTCGCTGCAGTGCACGCCCTGAAAATAGAGCTGGTGCTCACCGCGCACCCCACTGAGATTACCCGCCGTACCCTCATTCACAAGCACACCGAGATCGGTAACTGTCTTGGCCAGCTGGAACTGCAGGGATTGACGGAGCGCGAACGAGAGCGTCTCCACACCCGATTGCGCGAGTTGATCGCACAGATCTGGCACGGTGATGATTTTCGCAACGAGCGACCCACGCCAGTGGATGAAGCGAAATGGGGCTTTGCCGTGGTTGAGGATTCCCTGTGGCGCGCGGTGCCCGAGTATCTGCGACGTCTGGATGCTGCCCTGTTTGAAAGCTGTGGAGAGCACTTGCCGCTGGATGTTGCACCGGTCAGTTTTGTCTCCTGGATGGGCGGCGATCGAGACGGCAATCCCAATGTGACCGCCAAAGTCACCGAAGAAGTGCTGCTGTTGAGCCGCTGGCAGGCGGCTGACCTGTATCGCAGCGATCTTGGCGACCTGATTGAAGAGTTGTCCATGACGCATTGCAGTGACGATCTTCGGGCCTGGGCGGGTGATTCGCATGAGCCCTACCGGGCCGTTTTGCGGCCACTGCGCGACCTGGCGCGGCGCACCTGCCACAGCATCGAACGCACGCTGGACGGAGAGTCGGCTGCCAGTGATGACATCCTGCACAGCGTGGAACAGCTATGGGAACCCCTGCACGCCTGCTACCGCTCCTTGCTGGATTGCGGCATGGCGCTGATCGCCAACGGTGCGTTGCTGGACCTGCTGCGCAGGGTACGATGTTTTGGCGTGCATTTGTTGCGCCATGATGTTCGCCAGGACAGTGATCGGCATACTGCTGCCCTATCGGCACTCACCAGTTACCTCGGGCTGGGAGATTATGCCGCCTGGGACGAGCCCGCGCGGCAGGCTTTTCTGCTGCAGGAACTCGCCAGCCGACGGCCGCTGATTCCGATGGAATGGGAGCCGGATCCCGACGTGGTCGAGGTGCTTGATACGTGCCGGGTGGTTGCGCAACAGACGCCGCAGGCGCTGGGCGCCTATGTGATTTCCATGGCGCGGCAGGCCTCTGATGTGCTGGCGGTGCATCTGTTGCTGAAGGCGACCGGTTGTCCCTATAAGTTGCCCGTATCACCGTTGTTTGAAACACTCGATGATCTGTCGCGTGCACGCTCCGTGATGACTGACCTGTTGCAAAGCAGCTGGTATCGGGGCCATATCGACAACCGGCTGATGGTGATGATCGGCTACTCGGATTCGGCCAAGGATGCGGGGGTTCTGGCGGCCTCCTGGGCGCAATACCGGGCACAGGAAGAGCTGTTGCAGCTGTGTGACGAGCAGGGAGTTGCGCTCACCCTGTTTCATGGGCGCGGTGGCACGATCGGACGCGGGGGTGCCCCGGCCGGCGAAGCCCTGCTGTCACAGCCTCCGGGTTCCCTGCGCAATGGCTTGCGCGTGACAGAGCAGGGCGAAATGATCCGTACCAAGCTGGGGTGGACGTCACTGGCGGTCAAGACGCTCGCCTTGTATACCAGTGCGATATGCCGGGCCAATCTGCTCACGCCGCCGGCGCCGCGTCAGGAGTGGCGTGACATGATGGAGACGTTAGCCGCGCACTCCTGTGAAGCCTATCGTGCGGTGATTCGTAAAGAACCTGATTTCGTACCGTATTTTCGCCAGGCGACGCCGGAGCAGGAGCTGGGCAAACTGCCACTGGGGTCACGCCCGGCGCGTCGCGCAGGCGGTGGCGGGATAGAGAGCCTGCGCGCCATCCCCTGGATTTTTGCCTGGTCACAGAACCGTCTGATGCTGCCAGCCTGGCTGGGCGCCGGTGCAGCTTTGCGAAACGCACTGGCGGCCGATAAGGAAACGCTGTTGTTGGAAATGGCTGCGCAGTGGCCGTTTTTCGCAACTCGCCTGTCTATGCTCGAAATGGTGTTCGCCAAGGCTGATCCCGGTTTGTCTGCCTATTACGATGAATGTCTTGTAGAACCCCGGCTGCAGCAAATTGGAGAGCGTTTGCGCGCGCAACTGGCACAGGATTCCGCCACCGTGCTCAACATTCGCGGCGTGCAACACGCCCTTGACGGCGAGCCGTGGATTCGAGAGTCACTGCGCCTGCGTAATATCTATACAGACCCCCTGAATATGCTCCAGGCTGAATTGTTGCAGCGCAATCGTCAGTCCCCGGAGCCCGTGCTGGAGCGTGCCATTATGGTGACCATAGCGGGTATTGCAGCGGGTATGCGCAATACCGGGTGATTGCTGCTTGACCGCAGGCGCTGCGGTCAACAGAATAAGCGTCTGGCAGGGCCTGCTTGGCGGTTTTGTCAGTTAACAAAACGTAACTCCGGCGCATTCGGCAGCACTTGAAAGTGCGTGTGCGTCAATTTCCTTCACCCTTACAGTGGGCCTGACTATGCAACTAACCATGAAAACACTCATCCTCAGTATGCTGTTGGCATTCGCAGGTCAATCTGCCTGGGCAGACAAATACAGTGATGCCTTGCAGGCTTTTCGCAGCGCGGGAGAGAGCGAGGCATTTTTTCAGTCGGCTTATGGCTACGCTCTGTTCCCTACGGTGGGTAAAGGCGGAATCGGTATTGGCGGTGCCCATGGCAAGGGGCAGGTCTATGTGGGGGGGCAACATGTTGGCAACTCATCGATGACGCAGTTGACCATGGGCTTGCAATTGGGCGGGCAGGCGTTCAGCCAGATTATCTTCTTTGAAGATCGCCGCTCGTTTGAATCCTTTGCCTCGGGCAATTTCGAGTTCAGCGCGCAGGCGACAGCGGTGGCCATTACGGCCGGCGTCTCTGCTGAAGCGAATACCGGAGGCGGCCTCTCAGCGGGTGCCAGCGGCGGACAGAACGATGCCACCACCAGCCACGGTGGTTACCGCAAGGGCATGGCCACGTTTACCATTGCCAAGGGTGGCCTGATGTATGAAGCGGCAATCGGCGGGCAGAAGTTCAGCTACACACCGCTGTAGCGAAGGCCACAGCCACGCTGTTTAACGGCCCGCGAGACTGCGGGCCTCATCCAACGCCTCAGCGGGTGTATCGCCCAGCAATATGACGTGCCAGCCACGTGGGCCATGCGCTCCGTATACCAGAGTGCCTTCTATGTCAGCCGTGCTGGATGGTCCTGCGATCCAATTGATTCCCCTGGGGCGCGCCGTGGGTGCGCCTAGCGTCGGTTGCATCTGCTGCCAGGCGGCCTCCATATCGGGAACGATGTCTTTGCTGTCAACCAATACAATATGATGCTCGGGAAGCAGGTTATTGGCCGCTGGGTTGGTTTTACCGGTGAAGGTGACAATGGCCCCTATCTCCGCGATACCCAGCTGCGCATAGCTCACGGCAACCTGCTCACCCGGCTCCACTTCACCAAAGCGCGGCAGGACGCCGGCATCACGCCACGGCATCGCGGCCAGACGCGGATCATTGCTGGCGACCAGTCGATGGCTGCGATAGTGCTCATATAAATACTCGCTGATCGCTTTTACCGCGGCGCCGCGATCCGGTGCGCAGGCCACTGTGCCCTGGTTCTTCAGTATGTTGGTGAGAAAAGACGCCTGCAGGCTGCTGCCAGGCAGGGGCGCAGCCGGAGCCACCCCCAGGCTGCGCAGTTCCCCGGCGATAGTCGCGGCGGGGGTGCTTTTGCAGGCGTGCCGGATTCGGGCAAAAATTTCGGCTCTTGCGCTAGTCGCCATGCTGCTGCTCCTGTTGTTGCTGGTAGCGCTGCATAAAGGTCGTGCTTTGCGGCGCGGGAAAGTCTCGCGCACCGGTCCAGCCGCCCGCGCCAGGCAGCCGCGCAAAACTGCCTTTCCTGCGGCCCAAACGGTGCATCATCGCGATACCAACCGAGGTACTCCAACGATACAGGCGAGGGTGCCTGGCCAGCCAGCTGTGTGCTCGCATACCGGTGCGCCAGCGCGTGGGTGAGAGCTTCTGCTGTGTTTCTTCGTGACGCAGATCGCGCAGCAGATCAGGCAGAGGGATGTCAGCGGGACAGACCTCGGCGCAGCGGCCGCAGGCGGTGCAGGCATTGGGCAACGCGTGACTCTGCTCCAGGGAGGTCAGAAGGGGGGTTAGCACCGATCCCATAGGACCCGGATAGACCCAGCCATAAGCATGGCCGCCAACGTTGGCGTAGATGGGGCAATGGTTCAGGCAAGCGCCGCAGCGAATACATTGCAGCATGTCGCGATAGTCGCTGGCGAGAATATCGCTGCGCTTGTTGTCCAGCAGCACGTAATGCGTTTCCAGCGGGCCATCGGTGTCGGCGGAGCGCCGTGGCCCGGAGTAGAAGCTGGTATAGCAGGTTTGGGCCTGGCCGGTGGCAGAGCGGACCAACAGGCGTAACATGGCAGTCGCGTCTTCTGCCCGTGGCAGTATGCGATCAACGGTCGTGCATACGATGAGTACCGGTGGCAGGTTGGCGCAGAGGTCACCGTTGCCCTCGTTGGTAACCAGCATGGAGTAACCATTTTCTGCGATAAGGGCGTTGGCTCCGATAATACCGACATCGGCGTTCAAAAAATCCTCGCGCAACACAGCGCGGGCCTCGGCCACCAGGTCGGCGTGTTTATCCAGGTTGCGCTCGCCAAGATCGTGTTTCTCGCGGAACAGCGTGCGGACTTCATCTGCGGTTTTATGCAGCGCGGGACCCACAATATGGCTGGGCGCTTCCCCTGCCTGTTGAATAATGTATTCGCCAAGATCAGTTTCACGCACGCTGAGACTGGCGCGCTGCAGAAACTCGTTGAGGCCAGTCTCCTCAGTGACCATGGACTTGCCCTTGATCACCCGTCGGGCGCTGTGCTGTTGGCAGATATCCAGCACGATACTGTTCATCTCGTCTGGGTCGCGAGCGTAGTGCATGCGATTACCGTTTTGCACGGCATGCTGTTCGAAGCTTTCCAGGTAGTGGTCAAGATGATCCAGGCTGTGCTGGCGAATGCGTTTGACGTGCTGTCGCAGCGCTTCGAAGTTGCCAAACTCGCTCACCGCAGCATCGCGCATTATGGGCGTATACAGCGCCATGATATCGCGGCGTTTTGCACTGGCGGTGTCAGCCAGTGCTTCGCTGGCGTTGTCGAGAAAACGATCGCTATGCTGCTTCAACGGTCCTGCTCCCCTTCACCGATCGCGGGGCCGCTGATATTGCCATTAAGCAGTTCGGCGATGTGCCGAACCTCAATCGCCTGCCCGGTGCGCTGTGCCCGACCGGCGATATTGAGCAGGCAGCCCAGATCACCGCCAGCAAGAATCGTCGCCTGTGTGGCGGCGGCATTGCCCAGTTTGTCGTCCACCATTTTGGTCGATATGCCGGGCATCTTGGCGCAAAAGGTGCCGCCGAAACCGCAGCAGACGTCGCTTTGTTGCATCTCGGTCACGCGCGTATCGCACAGGGTTTGCAGCAGCTTGCGCGGCTGTGCCTGAACGCCCAGCTCACGCAATCCTGCACAGCTGTCATGGTAGGTGACGCTCGGCAGCGAATAGGGCGGTGCACCGTCGCGGTTGACTTTCATCACATCGTTAAGGAAACAGGTAAGCTCGAAAGTTTTTGCCGCCAGCTGTAAAGCGCGCTCACGCCACTGACCCTCCAGCAATTCAGGGTAGTGCTGGGTGATCATGCCGGCGCATGAGCCCGATGGCAGTACCACGTACTGTGCGGGCTCAAGCATTGCTATCACCTGTTGTGCCAACGGAACAGTGCTCTCATAGTCTCCGGTGTTGTAGGCCGGCTGACCGCAGCAGGTTTGCGACGGCGGCACAAATACAGAGCAACCCGCGCGTTCCAGCAGGGCGATGCTGTCGAAAGCCACCGAAGGCCGGAACAGGTCCGCCAGGCAGGTGACAAACAGGTAGACCTGCGGTTGGTTGTTTGCGGTGTGATCTGTCGACATGACGTTTGCAGCCCTGTAGTGAGGTCGTGAGATGGGCGATGAAAGAAGTGCGAGTATAGCGAACAAGCCCCGCGCCTGTCTCTACAAGGCCAGCAACACCAAAGCCACACTCACCGCCAGCGCGAAAAGCAATCCCGTGCCGCCAACGGCCAGCGGGTGTCGACTTTGTAACAGCTTGATGAGCACCGTTTTACGGTCAACCCTGATCGCGCCAGGTAGCAGCGGATGCACGTGACGATGTATTTCCTGTGCATTGAACGCGGGCAGTAATCGCATGCCAGTGAATACGACCACATCATCGCTCAACAGGAACGGGCCGCGGTGCTGTAGCTGAGCGCCTTGCGCCGTGTGGTAGAGGTTGGAGTGATCTACCAGCACCAGGCCATTATCGCCAATCCCTATGTGGCCGGGCGGGCTGCGGCTGTATAGCCACAGGGCCAGCCCGCCAGCGCCGAGCAACAGCATCAGTGCTGCCAGTACCCAGACGCTGACCGCCACACCGATGGCAATCAGCAGCAGTGCCAATACCAGTGCTGTATAGGCAATGGCCAGGTTCTTCAGCTGCTGCCTGCGCTGCGTAACGTGGCTCAGCCAGTGAAGCGGTTGCTGCGTGAATGAATCCAGCTCCGCTGCGCTGTGCATGCGGGTCGAGGAATACACCAGGCCCCGCACCCGGTAGACGTTTGCAATCAGGGCCGCCGCTGTTGCCAGCAGCGCCAGCATCAGCAGTGTGCCCCGCCAAGCTGTGCTGCGCAGGGTATTGCGCCACTCGCGTTCGCTGACTCTGTCTGCCAGAAGGGTAGACGTGAACGGAGCCTCTGGCTCACCGGCGGCGTTAAAACGCAGCATGGCAACCTGGCGGTTATCGTGTAGCAGGACTTTTTCGCCCCATGCTGTGAGCTGCCAGTCCTGATACGAGTCATCGACCGCCACGGCCCCCAGCGTGTTCCAGCGGGTATCGAAACGGTATAAACCGGTGTCGCCAGAATCCGGGTTGGATAGCGCCACCCACCAGTTGTCCGCCACTCGCACAAAATCAATGACACGATCCTGTCCTGCCGCCATCGCCTCGCTGGGTAATAGCAGGATCTCGTCCAGCTGTTTGCCCAGGGCATCGTCATCATAGCGAAACACGCTGATAGCGGGTGCCTGCGCGCTGTTGACCAACAACAGACCGGCATCGACACGTAGCTGCGGTTTGTCTGGTAAGCGCTTCTCAACGCGGGCAAGCGCCGCACCGGTGTCATCCAGTTTGCTTATGCGTGCGGGATCCGCAGTTGCAATGATGATGAAGTCCCCGCTGGGGTGCACCGCGAATCCGGTAATGCGCTGCTGCGCATCGGGCAGCCATAGCTCGGTGCATGCCGGTTTTTCCAGCTCGCAGCGCAGCAGGGCGTTGTTCTCCAGGCTCGCACCCTCGTTCAGCCGGCCTATTCCCAGCAGAGCTTTGTTGGCGTCGAAATACAAAGGCGGCTGCAGGGTTGCTATACCCAGCTGCGCAAACGAGAGGCTGCCGTTACTCACGCCGGCGCGATCATGCAGCAGGATTTCCTTGTCTGCCAACAGTACAGGGCCACCGCCGGCTGGAACGGCCACTGCGCTGGCGCCTGTCAGAACCTGCGGCGGCGCAAGACTGATAAAGTAGCCTGTAAGTAGCAACAATGTTGCAGCGAAAATGCCACTCCAGCCCATTGCCCTGCGTTTTTGCTGACGCGCGCGGGCAGCACGGGCCTGTATTCTGGCGTCTGCTGTAAAAGGGTGTAGCTGATAGAGATTGGGCTGTCCTGACGTGGCAGGCTTGTGAACGGGTTTGGCATCAGGTTTCGAAATACGCCTGAATTTACTCACCACTGCGGGGCTTTTCGCTGGCGCAGTCGAAGCCTTGACAATCCCGGGTGCAATTTTGGCTGTGACATTGGCGTCAGCGTTGTTGGTGTCCGTGGCGTCTGGCGGCGCGGCAGGCCTCGGCTTGGGGCTGGTTTTTGGCTTTAACTTTGGTTTGGGTTTTGGTTTGGATTTGGGTTTGGGTTTAGTCTTGGGCCGTGCCTTTGACTTTGCCGCAGGTGCAGGTGCAGGCGCAGGCTCTGGCGTCCGTTCAGGCTGTGGCTTAACTTCCGATTTGGGTTCCGGTTTTGCCTTGGTCACTGCGGGCACTTTCACCAGTTCCGACTCGATGCCGATTTTTCGCAGTTTCGAGAAATAGTCTGCCGCAGTCTTGCGGTCCAGGTCCCGACGCAGCACCACGACCTCACCGCTGAACAGCTTGTGCAGCTGCTGTGGATCAGTAATGTCAAACAGCTGGGCAAAGCGGACCATGGCCTGTTCCGGATTATTGCCCGGCAGGATGATGCCCCTGAACGTGAGGTTGAAGCGGTTCACCTCGCGCTTGTCTTCCCCTGTTGTTGTTATAACGATGCTTCCAGAAATGTACGTTTTCCCAGGTCTGCTTGCCAGTTCATGCTCTGCGTTGCCACTGCCTAGCGAATAATTTCGAACGTGAGTCCCGCCTTGTCAGACAGGCGCTGCAACAGTTTTCCATCCATCGCAGATGCCGGCGTCCAGAAACCCCCGCCGATGCTCAAGGTATCCAGTGCAAGGCATACCGCCGACTCACCCAGCATTTTGGCCGTTGAGCCATAGCCCGGGTCCATGTCACCAGTGACTTTCACCACCATGTCCTTTTCCCGATCACTGGGATGGATGCCGTGAAAAAAGATTTCGTAATAGCCGGCTTCGCGCTGCTCACGGTCCGGGCCCTCGCCTGGCGAGGGCATGAAGCGTGCGGCTAAACGCCTGATGGGCCCCACGGCCATGGCCAGCATGCCGGCCCCGCTGAGAGCGGCGTTACGCGTGGCACTCAGGCGCGAACGGCACAGTAATGCCTCGTCATAGCGGAAGTCGCGGCCCCAGGGGAAGCCGAGCAGGGCATTGCTGCGTCTTACCACCCGGGTGTTCACCACGGCCATGATGAAGGGTGATGTCCACTGATGGAAATCTGTGTCCAGCACGGCACCCATCTGATCGCTGCCATCTTTGCCGGGCGATTCGCCGGCGGGGTAGAGGGCGTAGGGATCGGCGAGGAGTTTACGCATGTGCTTGTCTTTTGTGGCCTGCTCCATCATGAGCAGCATGCTGGCAACGGTGCCGCCGCTGGCCGTACCCTTGTTGCGGCCCACCCGTGCCTTGACACTCACAGCGGGAACGCCGTGGCGCTCCAGCATGGACTGTTGCAGGAACCAGGTTCCCATATCCGACGGTATCGAGTCGAAGCCGCATGTATGCACTATACGAGCGCCACTGGACTGCGCGGCAGACTGGAACCGATGTATCACATCAGCCATCCACGGTACCTCGCCGGTGAGGTCGCAATAATGGGTGCCCGCCGTGACGCAGGCTGCGACCAGGGGTGTGCCATATTTTGCATAGGGACCCACCGTGCTGCAGATAACCCGGGTACGAGAGGTCATGGCCGCCAGACTGACGGGGTCTTCGCTGTCGGCGATTATCATCTCCAATTGGCTGCGCAGCTTTGCGGGAACGCATTCGTCGCGCACTTGCTGCAGCTTGTCGGCATTGCGGCCAGCGATCGCCCAATGCAGGTCTTTCCCCACGCCGTAGGTAGCGACGAGATACTGCACAACCAGCTGGCCGGTAAAGCCAGTAGCGCCCCACAATATCAGGTCAAATTCGCGCTTGTTCATGGTGTTGCTCCTCACAAGGTCAGTTTCAGCGTACGCCGTGCATCATTTTTTTCAATAGCGGGGATACCAGCAGCAATAATAAACCCACGCCAAGGCCAACCAGTAACAGACTATTGAACAGTTCGGTGTAATTGGCCAGGGCCTGGTCGATATCAGTGGCCACGCCACGCACGGTATCGATGGCGGCCAGCTGCGCCAGCTTGACGGCCACCAGTTCAGAGTAGGCGGTGGCCAGGAACCAGGCGCCCATCATCACACCCACAACACCCGTTACAGAGAGTTTGGTGACGGCAGAAAGGCCCACCGGCGACAGGCACAGCTCGCCGGTAGTGTGCAGCAAATAAGCCAGTACCATCCACCATGCGGTGACCAGCCCGGCTTCGTTGGGCATGGCAGCACCCACGACAAGTGCGCCGAAACCCAGGCCTGCCTGTGCGATGCCCAGCGCAAACTTGACCGGTGTCGACGGTTCCAGCCCGCGTCTGGCGAGCGTCATCCACAGCCAGGCGAACAGCGGTGCGAACAGGAAAATGAAAAATGAGTTCAGTGAACCGAACTGGGCAGCGGTCAGGGTAAAACCCAGCAGTTCACGGTCCATCACACGGTCAGCGTAAAGTGTCATCGAGCCAGAGGCCTGCTCGAACAGCGCCCAGAACACCACCGTAGAGAGGGTCAGTATGATCAGCACGATCATTCTGTTGCGCTCAATGGCGTTACAGCGCGTCGTAATAAACCAGGCCATTCCTATCAGCACGGCGATAGACAGCGCGTTCAGCAAGGCTCCCACCGCGCCGTGAAATTGCAGCATTTGCCAGGCGATGACCACGCCGGCCAGACCGCCCAGGTAAATAAGGGTCTCCAGGCTGACGCCCAGGGGTGTGCTGTCCAGCAGGCGCTCTGGCCTGGCAGGTTCCGCCAGCCCCTGAAGGTGCCGCTGACCGTGGAGAAAGGTTGCCAGGCCAACCAGCATGCCGATCCCGGCCAGGCCGAAACCGTAGCGCCAGCCCCAGGTCTCGCCGATATAGCCACACAACAGCGTTGCGACAAAGGCGCCCAGGTTGATGCCCATATAAAAAATAGTGAAGCCCGGATCGCGACGCGGGTCATCTGCGCGATACAGCCTGCCGACAATAGTGGAAATGTTCGGTTTTAAAAAGCCGACTCCCACTACGATCAGCGCGAGGGAGAAATAGAATACCTGCAGGGCGCCATCATCGCGCACGATACCCGTCTTTGTGAGGCGAGCCTGCTCGCCTTCAACGGCCATGCCCAGGTGTCCCAGCACCAGCAGCAGACCGCCAAAAACCACCGCCTTGCGCATTCCCAGGTAGCGGTCTGCGAGCAGTCCGCCGATGACGGGCATGGCGTAGACCAGAGCCGCATAGCTACCCAGCACCTCGAGCCCGTTGGTATCAGAAAACAGGTGATACTTGGTCAGGTACAGTAGCAGCAGGTATTTCATGCCGTAGAAGGAGAAGCGTTCCCACATTTCGGTGGCGAAGCAGACGTAAAGGCCCCTGGGGTGGCCAAAAAACGCGGTGTCCGAGGGCAGGGCGGTGCCGACGGCTTCTGTTGTTTGCATAGGTAAAGGCCTTATAGACCTGATGGCTATTGCATCGGATTGCTGTGCATTATAGGGAGTAAGGCGATCAGGCACATGCCCTTTTTGCCGCGCTGCGTGTCTGTGGGCTGGCTCTGTATGGCTCGGGGCGGTATCCTTGCGCGCTTGTCGCCACCCGTTTGACGTGTAGCCAATGCATTTATCCACCAGATCATGTCGTCGCGCCTCTGCCGCCAGCGTCCGTGCGGTGCTTCTGCTCGGTTGGTTATCAGTGCTTGGCGGCTGCGGCGACGGCCCCTGGAACAATCCCCATCCGCCGCCGGTTGACGACGCCGTAACTTACTATTCAGTGATGTCGCCTTCGCCGCCCAAGCACCTTGATCCCGCGGTGTCTTACGCATCAGACGAAAGCCTGTATATCATGCAGATATACGAGCCGCCGATGGGCTACCATTTCCTCAAGCGCCCTTACGAACTGGAGCCATTGGCACTCACTGCAGCGCCCGAGGTTGTATTCCTGAATGCGCAGCGCGAGGTCATTGACCCTGAGCAGGAAGAGCCCGCCTATTCACGCTATACCTTGCACCTGCGTGATGACCTGAATTACCAGCCACATCCCGCCTTTGCGCTGCGCGATGACGGCGCACCACGCTATTTATTCAAATCTGCCCGGGAAGGGGAAGCCTATCGGCAGGTACCCGACTTCCCTGAGACGGGCACGCGCCCGGTGCATGCCAACGACTACGCCTATGCGATCAAACGTCTGGCGGACCCATTGCTGGGTTCGCCCATGCTGGGCTTTATGTCGCAGTACATCGTGGGCATGAGTGAATTCTCCGAGCGCCTTGGACAGGTGCAGCGCGATGGCTGGATCAACCTTGATGAATACGCGATGTCGGGGTTGGAGGTGGTTGATGAACGGACCCTCAACATCACCCTGATGGGGCGCTATCCGCAGTTCGTCTACTGGCTGGCGATGCCCTTTTTCTCGCCGATTGCGCCAGAGGTTGACCGTTTCTATCACAACCCCGGTTTCGCGGACCGCAATCTGACCCTGGATTGGTGGCCGGTGGGCGCCGGGCCGTTCATGATGGTGAAGAATGATCCCAACAGCGCTATCGTGCTGGAGCGAAACCCCAATTATCGAGAGGACTTCTATCCCACTGAGGGTGAGCCGGGGGACAGGGAGGCCGGTTTGCTGAACGATGCAGGCAAGCCGATACCGTTTATCGATCGCGCCGTTTTCCGCCTTGAAAAAGAGGTGTTGCCACTATGGACCAAGTTTCTGCAGGGTTACTACGATCGCTCAGGTGAGGTGCACGGCAATACCAATGGCGTGTTCGACCAGGCGTTTGTTGTGGGGCCGGATGGCGTAGAGATGTCGGAGGACTTGCGCGATCACAACATCACCATGTCACCCGATGTAAAACCCGGTGTTTATTATTACGGCTTTAACATGCGAGATCCGGTGGTAGGGGGATACACCGAAGAGAAACGCAAGCTGCGCCGCGCACTGCAGATTGCCTTCAATACCGAGGAATACCTCAATATTTTTTACAAGGGTAACGGCATCGCGGCGCAGAACATCATTCCCCCGGGTATTCCCGGCCATATCGAAGGCGAAGCCGGTATCAATCCCTACGTGTATGACTGGGTGGATGGTGAGCCGCAGCGCAAATCGCTGGATGTCGCACGACAGCTGATGGTGGAGGCCGGCTATCCCGGCGGACGCGATGCGCGTACGGGCGAGCCGCTGAAGATTTTTATCGACGTGCAGTCCCAGGCGATTGGCAACACCTCGATGAACTGGATCGACCGCGTCTTTGCCGAAATCGGTGTGCAGGTTGAGTTTCGCCCCGCAGACTGGAATCGCACCCGTGAAAAACTGCTGACCGGCAACACGCAGATTTTCTCCCACGGCTGGCTCGCGGATTATCCTGACCCGGAAAATTTCCTGTTCCTGATTTACGGTCCGGAGAGTCCGTTGTTGTGCAAATGCGATGGTGCGAACAATGCCAACTACGATAATCCGCAGTTCAATGAGCTGTTTCGCAAAATGCGGGTGTTACCCGAGGGTGAAGAACGCGAGGCGCTCGTTGCGCAACTGGTAGAGCTGTTCCGGCGCGATGCGGTTTGGTTGTATGCTTTTTACCCCAAAGACATCTACCTGAACAACAGCTGGGTCTATAACACCAAACGGCATGGTATTTCCAAGGCAACGCTCAAGTACCTGCGCATAGAGCCGCAAGTGCGTGATGAAAAGCGCCAGCAATGGAATCAGCCGGTGACCTGGCCACTGTATGCCAGCGTGATTCTCATCGTGGCCCTGCTGCTGCCGGGTGTTCGAGCCTACCGCAGGCGCCAGAACGCGACCGCGCGACAATCGGAGAGCTAACCATGCTGGCTTACATCATCAGACGTCTCCTGTACGCCATCCCGATTCTGCTGGGAGTGAATCTCCTGACGTTCATGCTGTTTTTTGTGGTGAATTCACCCGACGATATGGCCGCCTCGCAGCTGGGTGAGAAGTACGTTACACCGCAGGCCATTGAAGCCTGGAAACAAAAAAACGGTTATGACAAGCCGCTGTTCATCAACGAGGACGCACAGGGGCTTGCGGCCGTCACCGATACCATTTTCTACAGCAAGTCGCTGAAGCTGTTTGCGTTTGATTTTGGTCGTTCAGAAAGCGGTCGCGACATTACATCGGATGTCTCCACCCGTATGTGGCCCAGCCTCGCGGTGGCCTTGCCGACGTTTGTGATAGGCATCTGGGTCAATATCTGTGTCGCGCTCATGGTGGTGATGTTTCATGCCACGCGGCTGGACCGCTGGGCAGTGTTCGGCTTCGTGTGTTTAATGTCTATTTCCTACCTGTTCTACATTATCGGCGGCCAGTACCTGATCGCCAAAACATGGAGCCTGGTGCCGATCTCAGGCTTTAATGCCGAGGCGCAACCGTGGAAATTCCTGATTCTGCCGGTCATTGTGGGTGTGGTGGCCGGCATCGGGGCCGGAGCACGCTGGTATCGCACCCTGTTTCTGGAAGAGGCCAATCAGGACTATGTGCGCACCGCCCGTGCCAAAGGCGCCAGCGAAATCGCCATTCTGTTCCGGCATATCCTGCCCAATGCCCTGATCCCCATACTGACCGGCGTGGTGGTGCTGATCCCCTCGCTGTTTATGGGGAGTCTGCTGATCGAATCTTTTTTTGGCATTCCCGGCCTCGGCAGCTATATGCTGGATGCGATTAAATCGCAGGATTTTGCCATCGTACGCAGCATGGTGTTCATCGGCTCTATTCTTTACATCATCGGGCTGATCCTGACCGACATATCGTATACCTGGGCAGACCCCAGAGTGCGGCTGAATTAGGGATGCCGATCTGATGAAGCCGATCCTGCTGTGGTCCGATGCGCTGATTTTCATGTTGGTCATTGCCCTGTGCCTGTTTTTCTACCGCCTGCGCAATGATCCCCAGTCCGCTGAACGCTGGTCGCAGGTGTTCAGTACGCGGCTGGGCATGATCACCTTCACTGTCATAGCGACCTATGTCGGTATCGCCCTGCTGGACTCACTGCATTTTCGCAAGGCCCTGGAGCCCACGGCTGGTACTGTTGAACAAGCGGTTTTTTACGACAATAAGGTGACCAGCGTGCTGGATGTCATGCTGGACGGCATGGGTGATCGTTTTGAGCGTACCTATTCTGCGCCGTTTGCGCTGCAGTCGTTTGAAAAGAAGAACATGAAGGATGAGCAGGGCAGGGCGATTCGCGATTACCCGCCGTTGGAGCACGCCGGGCAGCACCTTGCGGATCCGTCCGACAAATGGGGTGATGTGCTGCAGCGCAGTGGCGTCGCTCTGCTGTGGGGATTGCTGGCCTGTGCGCTGCTGATAGCACCGCAATGGCTGCTGTTGCGCGGCAGCGTTTACCCCTGGCATGCCAGTTGGGCCACCCAGGCCGTGGTGATCTGCTTGGGGGTGTGGGCGGTCCATATGAGCCACTACTACCATGTGCTGGGTACAGATCTTGGCGGCGCTGATGTGCTCTACCAGAGCATCAAGGGCGTGCGTACCGGTGTACTGTTGGGCACCCTGGCGACGTTGATCATGTTGCCGATTGCGGTGACGCTGGGCGTGATGGCCGGTTATTTCAAGGGCTGGGTGGACGATGTGGTGCAGTTTCTCTATACCACCTTGAGTTCTATTCCCGGCATTCTGCTGATTGCGGCATCGGTTCTGCTGTTCCAGGTCTACATCGATCTGAATCCTGATTTCTTTTCTATCGGTATGGAAAAAGCCGATGCCCGTTTTATCGCATTGTGTTTCATTCTTGGTGTCACCAGTTGGTCGACCCTGTGCCGCCTGATCCGTGCCGAAACCCTGAAAATCAGCCAGTTGGGCTATGTCCAGGCTGCGCATGCTTTTGGTGTCAGTCATACGCGTATTCTGTCGCGCCATATATTGCCGAACCTGGTGCATATCATCCTTATTACCTTTGTACTGGATTTCAGTGCCCTGGTGCTGGCCGAGGCTGTGCTGTCCTATATCGGCGTCGGGATTGATCCCTCCATGGGCAGCTGGGGGAATATGATTAACGGTGCGCGGGCAGAATTGTCGCGTGAGCCCGCAGTATGGTGGACGCTGACGGGCGCGTTCTTCTTCATGTTTGTGCTAGTGTTGGCGGCCAATTTGTTTTCTGACCTGGTACGCGACGCTTTTGATCCGCGCAGCAGCGCACGCAGGGCCGACGCATGAGCAGTGATAAACCCGTGCGTATGCGCGTAGACAACCTCAGGGTCAGCGTCGCCAGCAGCGGCGAGGAGATTCTCAAAGGCGTCAGTTTCGAGCTGCAGGCCGGTAAAATCTTCGCGCTGGTGGGCGAGTCCGGTAGCGGCAAATCGGTAACGTCGATGGCCGCCATGCGCCTGCTGCCCGACGCGCTGGTGATAACCGATGGTGCCGTGCAGGTCAGTGGTCAGGATCTTTTTGATTTGCCCGAATCGGCTATGCAGAGTGTGCGCGGCCGGCGCGTGGCGATGATCTTCCAGAATGCGATGACCGCGTTGAACCCTGTTCAGAGCGTTGGACGGCAGGTTGCAGAAACCCTGCAGTTGCATACGCCTTTGCGCGGAGCTGCACTGCGCGAGCGCGTCAGTGCGCTGTTTGGCGAAGTGGGGATACCTGATGCTGAGCAGCGCTTCGATTTTTACCCGCACCAGCTGTCGGGTGGCCAGCAACAGCGGGTAATGATTGCCATGGCGCTGGCCTGTGAGCCGGATGTGCTGATTGCCGATGAGCCAACGACGGCGCTGGATGTGACAATCCAGCAGCAGGTATTGACGCTGATACGCGAACTGACCCGATCGCGGGATCTGGCCGTGTTGCTGATAACCCATGATATGGGGGTGGTCAGCAATACGGCGGATGAGGTTGCCGTCATGTATCGCGGTGCCATTATCGAGCAGGCGCCGGTAGGGGATTTCTTCCGCAACCCACAGCATGAGTACAGTCGCCGCCTGATCGCCGCGCTGCCCGATCTGACGCAGTTTCAGCAAAAAGAGACAGTAGAGCCGCTGCTGGAACTCACTGATGTCAAAGTCCATTTTCCGATTCGGCGCGGCGTGTTCCAGCGCGTGGTGGATTACACGCGCGCGGTTGACGGTGTTTCCCTGCAGATTGGACGCGGTGAAACCTATGCCCTGGTGGGTGAGTCCGGCAGCGGGAAGTCGACGCTAGGCCGCGCTATTCTCAATCTGGATGCGCTGGCCGGCGGCGAAATCCGTTTCAGCGGGCAGGCGATTCAATCTCTGCCGCGGGCCCGTATGTTGCCGTTTCGCAAACAGATACAGGTCATTTTCCAGAATCCGTTTTCCTCCATGAATCCCCGCCTGCGTGTAGAGGATGTTATTGCAGAGGGAATGATCAGTCTCGGTCTGGGGTTGACGCCCGCCGAGCGCAAAGCGCGCATCGCCGATTTGCTGGACCGCGTACAACTGCCGCAGAACTATGCGCGCCGTTACCCGCATGAATTTTCCGGCGGGCAACTGCAGCGTGTGGCCATTGCTCGCGCGCTGGCCGTACAACCAGAGTTGATCATCTGCGATGAACCCACCAGCGCCCTGGATGTTTCCATTCGCTCTGAAGTGCTGGATCTGTTGCGCGAGCTGCAGCAGGAATTCGGTGTGTCCTACCTGTTTATTACGCATGATTTATCCATCGTGCCCAGCCTTGCACATCATGTGGGCGTCATGCGCTCTGGTGTGCTGGTTGAACAGGGTAGCGCCGAGCAAATTCTCAACGCACCGGAACACCCCTATACCCGCGCGCTACTGGCGTCCGTGCCTCGTCTCTAGAGACGGCGGCCAGCGTTGCTATACTCCATGCCAGACGCGCGCGACAGCCGCTGAACAGTCCAGAAGCAACAACAGGAGTTTCCAATATGAACGGTGCTGAAAGCCTGCTCACAACATTGACCAACAACGGTATCGATGTGTGTTTTACCAATCCGGGTACATCTGAGATGCATTTTGTTGCCGCGCTGGATGAAGTGCCGGCGGTGCGTTGCGTGTTGTGTCTGTTTGAAGGCGTACTGACGGGAGCGGCAGGCGGTTATGCCCTGATGGCGCGCAAACCGGCTTCCACATTGCTGCATCTGGGCCCGGGCCTGGGTAATGCACTGGCCAATATCCACAATGCGAAAAAAGGCCACGTACCCATGGTGAATATCGTGGGAGACCACGCCACCTACCACCTCGAATACGATGCACCGCTGACCGCCGATATTGAAGGCATCGCCGGTCCCGTATCGCATTGGGTGCACACGTCAAAGACGCCGGATGATATTGCGCGCGATGCCGCTGAAGCCGTGCGACAGGCCGGACTTGGCCAGGTCGCGACTCTGGTGCTACCGGCCGATGTGTCCTGGGGCGATAACCAGAATGGAGCTGAGTTGGCGGTAGCGCCTGCAGTACCCGACGCAGTGCCCGCAGAGCGCGTTGATAGCGCGATGGCTCTGCTGCGCTCCGACAAACAAGGACTGATACTGATCGGTGGCCGGGAGATCGATAGCCAGCGCGGATTGATGCTCAGCCGCGTGGGCAAGGCGGCCGGGGTGCGCGTGGCAACCGAAGTGTTTCCCGCGCGGGTTGCACGCGGAGCCGGTACTGCGGTGCTGGAGCGCTTACCGTATCTGGCAGAGATGGCCATCGACAGTCTCAAGGATCTTGACTACCTGATCATGATAGGCGCTGCGGCTCCTGTCTCTTTCTTTGCCTATCCCAATGTGCCCAGCGCGATAGCCCCCGAGAGCTGTGAGCAACTATTACTGGCGGGCCCTGACGATGACATCGATGAACTGCTGGAAATTCTGTTGGAGAGGCTTGATGCCGTAGACAGGGAGCCGGACGTGCAACCTCTGGACCTTCCTGACCTGCCCACAGGCGATGCTTCCCTGGATGTCAACGCGGCAGCGCAGGCGATTGCGCACTGCCTGCCGGAAAACGCCGTGGTGATAGACGAGTCGATTACGGCAGGTATGCTGCTGTTCCCCATGACAATTGCTGCGCAGCCGCACGATTGGTTGAACCTGACAGGCGGCAGTATCGGATGGGGTTTGCCCGCAGCCGTGGGGGCCGCTATCGCCTGCCCTGAGCGCAAGGTGCTGTGTCTGGAGGGCGATGGCAGTGCCATGTATACGATTCAGGCACTGTGGACGATGGCGCGCGAGAATCTCGATGTTACCGTGGTGATTTTCAATAACGCCAGATACAGCGTATTGGAAATGGAGTTTGCCCGCACCGGTGCGCGCGGTGGTTCTCCCGGCCCCAAAGCGGCCAGTACGCTGGATATCGGTAGTCCGCAGATGAACTTTGTTGAAATGGCAACCGGGATGGGCGTCACTGCGAGTCGCGCAACGACAGTCGATGAGTTTAACCAACAGCTGCAGCAGGCGCTGGCGGCAAAGGGGCCACGCCTGGTAGAGGCCATGGTGCCGACGCTTTTCTAGGACCTTGCGCTAGGAGGCCCTGCGCGCGCTGAGAATGAACTCCAGCTGGCTGTCAGGCAGCAGGACAGAGCGATCAAAGTTAAAATCATGCACTATTCGTTGCAGATTGTTTTGCGCGTGCGGCGAGTAGTGACTTAGCGGCTGTGATCGTGACCGCAATACCAGCGAGTCCGCGGATTCGATACTGTAGGTGGCGGCGAGTTGCGGCGTGCGCCGATTGTGCACGGTAAAGCCGTGGCCAACTGTTGCGGCATGCAGGTGCGGGCGAAGGTTCTCCAGTAGTGCGGCGATAGCGGTCTCGTTGAGGTAGTTGAACAGGTCCCAGAAAAGAACAATGTCAACGCCTGTGTCCGGCGGCAGCTGTAACAGCCGTGCGAAGCGTTGCGTCAGTGACTCTGCGCCGTCGTCAATGTTGTCCTCAGTTTCGACTTCGCTCTCCAGAAAGGGCAGCTCTGCCAGCAAATCCACGAAATACAGCTTGCAGCGAAAGTCAGAAAAGAACCTCACGGTTTCGGGCAGCGCGTTGCCGATATTCAACACAGTGATACGTTCTTCAGGGTCTATCTGCTGGAAAAGCGAAGCCAACAGTCTCGACTGCCGTGAGCTGTGCATGATATTCCTTCAGCCGCCGGCGCGGTGCGCCGTGGTGAGTCTAGCTGCCTTTGATGCCCACCGCTGTGGCGCCACCGCTGGTTGAAGTCGCTGCGGGCTGCTGTGCTGGTTGTTTGGCCGCACCGGCGCCGCTTCCACCTGGATCCATATCAATGCTGCCTTTGAAAATGGCGCCATCTTCCAGCGTAACCCTCGGGGCCACAATGTTGCCGCGCACGTTGCCGGATTTGGAGATAACGACTTTTTCATGACCGGTCACATCGCCGGATACTTCGCCATCGATTTTTACCACGCGCGCATTGATATCTGCTGACACGCGGCCCGATTGGCCGACGATGACCTCGTGTTCCTGCAACTCGATAGTGCCCTCGACTTTACCCTGAATCTCGAGGTCTTCCTCACCGCTGACGGTGCCTTTGATGACGATACTGGGGCCAATCATAGCCGTTCTCCTCGTTGCTGCTGGCTCAGGGATGACAGGCGCTGACAAAGGCTGCGCGGCGGAGCTGCTGCCGCTGCCGCTGGCTCCTGGCGTCTGCTTACTTTTGTTTCGATCAAACATCGCGACCGCCGCCTTCTTGCGTAGGGTCGAATATCCTAACAGCAGTTTGACCCTTTCTCTAGCCGCCTTGAGCAACACCAATCCTGGAGATGGCAGGGAGTTGAAGAAAGTGTGTTTGATGACCTGAAGAAATTTCAATCGTCCGGTTTGGAGAAGTTCCTCAACTCGGCTGCCAGCTGCTCTCGCTCAGCTTCTACTATCGCGGCCCAGTTGCTGGTGCTGTCGGTGCTGAGCTCGCCAAATTGCGCCAGAAACGCGCGTGTTTCAAGGCTGAGCCCGTTGCCCTGATCTGATATCGGCTGGGGCTCGTCGCCAACACCGGCCTGCCAGGCAGGTAGCAGTAGCAGCGCATAGCGCAGCTGGGTGATCACGGCGCGGTCCCTGCTATGGGCCAGGCAGACCATGATGGCTTCCTTTATAGCCTGCTTGGCATGCGGCAGAGTGTTGTCGTCCTGCACGACGCCGGGGTAGGGCGGTGCGTCTTCTACCCGCTTGCGGTAATCGTGGACGATGCGGTTGGCGGTGACCAGATCCATATCAGACCCTGCGGCCGCATTCGCCCGATGACGCCTGCGCAGGCGTTTGAAAAGTGACATTGATAAATCCACACGACATTGTGCATGGATGGTAAGGGCGGGCGCCGGCAAAGCAGATGGCTGGGCGCGCCACGGGCATGGCCGGTTGCGCCAATCGGTTGAGGTAATTTCCTGATCGGGCGGGCGATGCGCTGCGTCAGGCGGCGGACAGCGCCACACTTTCGCCTGCGCGCTGCAGTGCAGCGTGAATCTCGTCCGGCGCCCGCAGGCGTTTGATGTTCTCAAACAGGTAGGCTGCCTGCGGATAATAGCTGCGCAGGTACACCAGCCATTGCTTGAGCGGGTTACCGGCATGGCCGGCATCGTAATACGCCCGGTTCAGCTCGAAGAACTGCAGTACCAGTGGTGCGATCTGATGCCACTGCAAGCTCTCTATAGCCTCACCCTGCAGTGCCCCTGCCACCTGGCGCGGCAAATCCGGCCGGCACAGTGCACCGCGCCCCAGCATGACATCGGAGCAACGGCTTATCTCGCGACACCGCAGGGCATCCTGCACACTCCAGATTTCCCCATTGGCAATAATCGGCAGCGTGATGGCCTCGCGGGCACGCGCTATATCTTCCCAGTAGGCGGGTGGCCGGTAGCCGTGGCGTTTGGTGCGCGCGTGCACGGTGAGCTCTGTTGCGCCTGCCGCAGCGACACCGCGGACAATATCCAGAAAAAGCGATGGGTCGTCATAGCCCAGGCGCATTTTAACCGTGACTGGCACCGCAGCCGGCACTGCATTGCGCACAGCACGGGTGAGGGCGTGCACACGCTCCGGTTGTCGCAGGATGATGGAGCCGCCGTCTGAGCGATTGACGGTCTTCGCCGGGCAGCCGAAGTTCAGATCGATTCCCGGCGCGCCCAGTTCAGCCGCGCGGGCGGCATTCTCAGCCAGAACGCCAGCCTGTCCGCCGAGTAGCTGCACAAACACCGGGACACCGGCGGCCGTGCGCCCGCTCGTGTGTAATTCAGGACAGAGCCGGTAGAAAACGCGCGGCGGCAGCAGGCGTTCGCTGACGCGAACGAATTCGGTCACGCAGCGATCAACGCCGCCCAGTGAGGTTAACAACTGACGCATGATGTGATCGACCACGCCTTCCATCGGGGCCAGCATGATGCGCGATTGTGGAGTGGGAAGTGAACTCATGATGGCGCGCAGTATACGCTATCAATGGCCCGTGGGCATGGCGCAGGGTGGTCAACCTGTTCTATTATGGACGTTGCGTGAAGTGGCCCTTAAGGTGGCTGTGACTCAGAGGAAGCGGCAAAGGTGATGCAAGGCGACATTGTAGGTCAGGGACTCGAGCTGATGCTGTACGGCATGGCTACCGTTGTGTTGTTTCTGGCGCTGTTGGTGGTCGCAACGACCGCGATGTCGGGTGTTGTCACGCGCTATTTTCCTGAGCCCGAGTCATCCGCCTCGCAAGCGCTACAGCGCCTGCGTGCAGGTAAAAAGCCCGCCGCACGGTCCGCCACCGACAGCGCTGTGCACCCTGATCGGGTGGCTGCCATCACTGCAGCGATTCACCAGTATCGCGCTGACCGGCGTTGATAGTTAACCCGCACCAAACGCCCGCAACCGAGGTTTGAATTTCATGGCCGATGCTAAACGCCCGCTGGGCATTACCGATGTCGTTCTGCGCGATGCCACGCAATCACTGTTTGCCACCCGCATGCGTCTCGACGATATGTTACCGATCGCCGCGCAGCTCGATGACGTTGGTTTCTGGTCGCTGGAATCCTGGGGTGGCGCGACGTTTGACGCCTGTATTCGCTATCTGGGCGAAGATCCATGGGAGCGTATTCGCGAGTTGAAGAAAGCCATGCCCAGGACGCCGCAGCAAATGTTGTTTCGCGGCCAGAATATTCTTGGATACCGCCATTATGCAGACGATGTCGTAGAGAAATTCGTGGAGCGCGCGGCCCACAACGGTGTTGATGTGTTTCGCGTGTTTGATGCCATGAACGACATGCGCAATCTCGAGGTGGCGCTCAGGGCGGTTAAACAGGTGGGAAAACACGCGCAGGGCACCATCTCCTACACGCTCAGTCCGGTGCACAGTGTGGATACCTGGGTTGAACAGGGCAGGCAGATCGAAGACATGGGCGCGGATTCCATTGTCATCAAGGACATGGCCGGCCTGCTGCATCCCTATGTGGGATACGATCTGGTAAAACGCTTGAAGGCTTCCTGCGATATTCCGATTCATCTGCACTGCCATGCCACTACCGGCCTGTCCACCGCGACTATCCTCAAGTGTGTCGAGGCAGGTATTGATAATGTGGATACATCCATCTCTTCGATGTCGATGACCTATGGCCATTCGCCGACAGAGTCAGTGGTAGCGATGCTGGCTGATACCGACAGGCACACGGGCCTGGACATTCACAAGCTGGAAGAAATTGCGGCCTATTTTCGCGGCGTGCGCAAAAAATATGCTGCCTTTGAAGGTTCATTGCGCGGTGTGGATGCGCGAATCCTTGTGGCGCAGGTGCCCGGTGGCATGCTGACCAATATGGAAAGTCAGCTCAAGGAGCAGGGTGCGGCCGACAAAATGGACGAGGTGCTGGCAGAGATTCCCCGAGTGCGCGAAGACCTTGGTTTCATTCCACTGGTAACGCCTACCTCGCAGATTGTTGGCACGCAGGCGGTGATCAACGTCCTGACAGGAGAGCGTTACAAGTCGATTTCGCGTGAAACTGCCGGTGTGCTGAAGGGCGAATACGGGGCGACTCCGGCCCCGGTTAACGCCGAGCTGCAGCAGCGTGTGTTGGAGGGCAATCAGCCGGTGACCTGCCGGCCGGCAGACCTGCTCGAGCCGGAACTGGACGCATTGGCGAGTGAACTCAAGGTACTTGCGCAGGAGAAATCGATCCAGCTGACCTCAGGCGCCGGTGAGATCGACGACGTTTTGACGTATGCCCTGTTTCCCCAGATTGGTCTGAAGTTTCTTGAACATCGCGGCGATGCAAGCTTTTTTGAGCCGGTTCCCGGTTCCGGGGCAGCGCCGGCCGCCCCTGCGGTTGCAGCACCTCCGGCGAGCTCTGCAGCGGGAGCCGCCGAGGTCTATACCGTTAAAGTCAACGGCGAGAGTTATGTGGTGGAGGTCAGCGAGGGCGGTGATGTCTCCAGCGTGACCCCTGCATCTGCATCACCGCAGCCTGCAGCGTCGCCAACCGGTGCGGTCGAGGCAGTCACTGCGCCGTTGGCAGGCAATATTTTCAATGTCGCGGTCGCGGTCGGCGACAGCGTTGCCGCCGGCGACGTTATCGTGATTCTCGAGGCGATGAAGATGGAAACCGAAGTGCGCGCTTCGCGGGCAGGAACAGTGGCCGAAGTGCACGTTGTAGCTGGTGACTCCGTCGCTGTCGGCGACGCTTTGATCAGCCTGGGCTGACGGTCGATGGACAACATACTGCAGCTGTGGAGTACGTCCGGGCTGGCCCAGATTGGTCCCGGACAGGCCTTTATGGTGCTGATCGGGCTGGGGCTGCTCTATCTGGCGATTCGCAAGCGCTTCGAGCCGCTGTTGCTGGTACCGATCGGTTTTGGCGGCATTCTGGCCAATATTCCCGGTGCGGGCATGGCCTATTCTGCGGTAGAGAATGCGTTGCACGCGGCTGATCCAGTGTTGCTGGCCAAGTTTGCCAGCGTGCTGGGCGTGGGGCTTGGTGCGGACGTGAGCGTACTGGCACATGCCTATGATGCCGCGGGGGCTGGCGCCCATGTCGCCGTGCAGCAACTGGCGCAGGATGCCGGCTTTTCCAATGGCATGCTGTACAACTTCTACACGGTGGCGATCGCCAGCGGTGTGGCCCCCCTGGTGATATTCATGGGAGTTGGTGCGATGACCGATTTCGGCCCGCTGTTGGCCAATCCTAAAACGCTGTTTCTTGGCGCAGCAGCCCAGTTTGGCATTTTTGCCACGGTGCTGGGCGCGGTTGGGCTGACGTCTCTTGGCTTGATGGATTTCAGTATTGCGGACGCTGCCGCGATCGGCATTATCGGCGGCGCCGATGGCCCTACGGCAATTTACGTCTCCAGCATCCTCGCGCCGGACCTGCTTGGCGCGATCGCCGTAGCGGCCTATTCCTATATGGCGCTGGTGCCGATGATTCAGCCGCCGATCATGCGCGCGCTGACCACCGAGGCTGAGCGCAAGATCGAGATGACACAGCTGCGGCATGTGTCGCAGCGCGAAAAGATTGTCTTCCCGCTGGTGCTGCTGATTCTGGTCGCGCTGCTTCTGCCGGCTGCGGCCCCGCTGCTGGGCATGTTCTGCTTCGGTAACCTGATGAAAGAGTGCGGCGTGGTTGATCGGCTGGGCGATACCGCACAGAATGCCCTGATCAATATCACCACTATATTCCTGGGTCTGTCGGTGGGTTCCAAGCTGGTGGCTGATAAATTCCTGGATATCAACACGCTGGGTATTCTCGGCCTCGGTATCGTGGCATTCGCGATCGGTACTGCCTGCGGCGTTCTCATCGCCAAACTGATGAACCGCATGGGCGGCACGCCGATCAACCCGCTGATAGGGTCGGCGGGTGTGTCCGCAGTACCCATGGCGGCGCGCGTGAGTAATAAAGTCGGTCTGGAATCCAATCCCCACAATTTTCTGCTGATGCATGCAATGGGGCCTAACGTGGCCGGCGTGATTGGATCCGCGGTCGCGGCAGGCGTGATGATCAGCCTGGTGGGCGGTTAGGGGCCCTGCTCGCGGCTGGTACGACGGGAATAACATTACGATAAGGAGATCATGTTGACTGTGTTGAGCACCGTCATAACGCCACGATTCTATGAGACCGATGCCCTGGGGCATATTAACAACGCGGCCATTGCCGCCTGGTTTGAAGTGGCGCGGGTGAATTTACTGGAGTCGCTGAGCGACAGTTCTGGCTCCGCAACGCACTGGGTGCTGGCGTCGCTGCACATCGATTTTGTCGCCGAGACGCTTTATGGCAGCGATGTCATTGCGGATGTCACCAGTATCAAGCCGGGCAACAGCTCCCTGACGGTCGTATGCGATATGCGCCAGAACGGCAACCTGACGGTAACTGGAACAGCGGTGCTGGTGCATCTGGGCGCCGGCAGCAAGACATCTGCACCGATGCCGGCAGTGTTGAGAAGCAGGCTCAATGAAGTAATACAGTCGTTGCCGGCAGCAGAAACGGTATCCGGCTAGCCTTGTTTCCCCAGCGCGCGCTGATACGCGACCACGGCGTTGGCAAGGCCGATGCGGATAGCGTCAACGGTCAATGCATGACCGATAGAGACTTCCTGCAGTCCCCGTATGGTCGCGAAACGTGGCAGGTTGTTTAAATCCAGATCGTGTCCCGCGTTCAGCCCCAGCCCTTCTTCCAGTGCCACCTCTGCCGCCAGTACGTAGCGCCGGAAAGTTTCCTCCAGGCGCACTCCGCCCTTGCAAGCGCTCGCATAAGCCTCGGTGTAAAGTTCAATGCGGTCAGCGCCGATCTGGGCGGCCAGGCGAATCTGCTGCGGATCTGGATCCATAAACAGGCTGGTGCGGATGCCCATGCCCCTGAGCTGCTCCACCAGCGGGGCAATGCGATCGCCATCGCGCTGCAGGTCAAAGCCGTGATCTGACGTGAGCTGGTTATCACCGTCTGGCACCAGCGTGCACTGTGCCGGGCGGATGGCCGTCACCAGTTCCATGAAGCCGGGGTAGTCTCCCACGCCCGGGCGGTCACTTTTGCGCGCTCCGGTGGCCGGGTTCCCTTCAATGTTGAACTCAACGTCGATTGCAGCGGCGAGGTCAAAACAGTCCTGGGCGCGGATGTGGCGTTGATCCGGGCGCGGATGCACGGTAATGCCGTCCGCGCCAGCGTCGATGCACATATGGGCGTGGGCCACCACATCGGGATTGGTGGTATCGCGGGAATTGCGGATCAGGGCAATTTTGTTGAGATTGACGCTCAGTGCAATCATCAGGGTTTGTAGCGCACGATTTCTTTGATCAGCACAGGCTCCAGCGGTACGTCGCTGAAACCGGCCACGGTACCGGTGGGCGCAGTAGTGATGAAATCCACCACGTCCATGCCCAGAATAACTTCGCCAAAGACGGTATAGCCCTCGCGTCCCGGCGTCCAATCAAGCCGCATGTTGTTGCGCTGGTTGATAAAGAACTGTGCGGTTGCCGAATCCGGATCATTGGTACGCGCCATTGCCAGTGTTCCACGGGTATTGTGCAAGCGGTTCCTTGATTCATTGACGATGGGCTCGCCAACGGCTTTTTCAGACATGTCCGGCAACAGCCCGCCGCCCTGGATCATAAAATTGGAAATCACCCGGTGGAATATGGTGCCCGCATAGAAACCCTGATCCACGTAATTGAGAAAGTTGGCCACTGTGATTGGCGCCTTGTCCTGAAACAGGCGCACGGTGATATCACCTTCGCTGGTACGAATCACCACCTGCGGATTGGGCAGGGTGGTCTGAGCAGCCTGCAGCCCGCTGGTGACCAGTAGCAACAGGGTCAAAATAAATCCGCGTATCATACGTTCCGCTCTCCTCATGTCAGGAAAAATGCCCACTCCCATGGTCGGGCTAAGCCCAGCTCGAACTTTTCCTGCGTTTGGGCCATAAACGCGGTGCAACCAGCGCGATGATCACGCCCAGTAATACCGCCAGTGCGCCGTTGAGGAAATCTTCGCTATCCAGCTTATCCTGCAGGCGCTGGTTTTCAGATTCCAGCATGTCGACCTCAGAGCGCAGGTTCTCGGCTTCCTCGACCAGGCGACGATTGTCGATGTCCAGTTGCACGGCATTGCCCGAAATGGTTTTCAGTTGCGCCAGCTCATCCGCCACCGCATTCAGCTGCAGATCTGTGCCGGACACCTGTTCCTCGAGTTGCGTGCGCTCAGCCCGCAAGGCATCCAGTTCAGCGGCAAGTGCGGCACTGCGCCCGGTGGCTTTTTCTGCCCGGGCGAGGGCGGCGTCCAGTTTGTTCTGCGCCGGCGTGTCCTCCATCAGGTACTGAGTGCGAATCCAGCCGCTGGTGCCGTTGTCGGTGGTGATTTCTGCCCACACGCCGTCTGCGGAAGTCTGCGCCACGGTCAGGCGTGTGCCGGAGGGGATACCGCGGTGGATAATGCGATACTCATTGCCCGCGCCGCTGCGCAGTGGCACGAACTGTTTGTCGCTGACAAAGCGCACATCCTGCGCCAGGGCGCTGTTGGCCAATAACAGGGGCAACAGCAAAAATGACAGTATCAATCTCAAAACAGGTTCCTTAATTCGCAATGGTAGAGTGATGATGACCGGGCAGCGCGATTGTTGCCAACGGGCGTTAGTTTACCTGCAAGGCCAGCAACGTAAAACTCACGGCAGTGCAACTTTGTACGGCTTGACGACTACGCGCTGGAAAACACCGGCATCGACATAGGGGTCAGAGTCGGCCCAGGCTGTGGCGGCTTCCAGGCTGTCGAATTCGGCGATGATGAGGCTGCCGGTAAAGCCTGCGTCGCCGGGATCGGGCGTATCCAGCGCCGGATGTGGCCCGGCGACAAGCAGTCGCCCCTGATCCAGCAACTGCTGCAAGCGTTCCAGGTGTGCGGGGCGGGCGCGTTGTCGCAACGGCAGGCTATCGGCCACGTCTTCACACAAAATTGCGTAGTACATCGGCGCTTTACCCCTGTTCTTCGTTGGCTTGCGCATCTTTCATATGCGGGCTGATCATCACGGCCGTAAGTATGGTCAGTAACAGCGTAAATCCGATGGCTGAATACAGTTTATAGCTGACCCAGGTCTCTTCACTGAAGCCGTAAGCCACAACCAGGTTCAACGCGCCGACGATGGCGAAATTACTGACCCACAGTAGATTGAGTCGCGTCCAGACTGCGTGTGGCAGATGAATCTGGCTGCCCAGCGTGCGTTCCATCAGGTTCTTTTTACCGATAAATTGTGACGCGCCGAACGCCAGTGCCAGCGCCCAGTTAAAAATGGTCGGCTTCCACTGAATAAACATCTGGTTGCGGAAAACCAGGGTGGCGCCGCCGAAAACCAGCACGGCCAGCAGCATCCACAGCGCGCGCTTCTCCAGCTTGCGTTCCAACGCATAGGTGATTGCCAGCTGGACGAAGGTGGCGGCCATCAGCACGGCGGTGGCAGAAAAAATACCATCAACCGTGTGCTGCCAGGGGCCTATAGAAATTGTTTCGCCATTGAGTTGGTAGACAATGAAGAACAGGGCAATGGGGACGAATTCAGCTAATTGCTTCATGGATTATCCTGTGCGGTGACTGTTACCATGGCTGATGGGCGGGCCATTGTAACGGGCCGAGCGCGCAAATCGCATCAAGAATCGATAAAAGTTGGCGTCACGCGTTGGCGGCGCTTGCCGCCATTGTGGTGGTATCTGGCTTCTTCCGTTAGCTGGCATTGAAAGGACGAGTTTAAAGACTGTGCTCATAGACTTCCACACCCACAGCACCGCCTCGGATGGTGCCCTGTCGCCCGCAGAGCTGGTGGCACGCGCGCGGCTGGCTGGTGTGCGTTTGTTGGCGCTGACCGATCACGACACCATCGCCGGATATGCCCAGATACAGGCTTCTGCGATCGCTGAGACCGATGCGCTGCGGCTGATTCCGGGGATAGAGATGTCCTGCCGCTGGTCGGCCACCACGATTCACGTGCTCGGCCTGGGTATGGATATCGATCATCCGGCGATGCAGGAAGCGCTGGCAGTTCTGCAGCAGGCACGCCAGGACCGCGCTGCCAGAATAGCCGAGCGTCTGGAGCAGAGAGGGTTCAGCGGGGCACTGGCGGGCGCGCTGCAACATGCCGGAGATAGCCAGTTGGGGCGTCCGGATTTTGCCGCCTGGATGGTGGAGCAGGGCCATGTAAAAGATCACGCGCAGGCGTTTGATAAATACCTGGGGCAGGGCAAGACCGGGGATGTAAAAGCGTTCTGGCCGGAGCTCGCCCAGGTGGTGCGCTGGATCGTTGATGCCGGCGGAGTGGCGGTGATGGCACATCCGCTCAAATACCGCTACACCCGCATGAAACTGCGCCGCCTGCTGCTCGACTTTCGCGCGGCTGGCGGGCAGGCAACGGAACTGCTGAGCGGCTACCAGACCTCGGACCAGACAGAGCAGTTGCGGCGTTTGGCGCACGATCTCAATCTCGAGGTCTCGGTGGGCAGCGATTTCCATCGTGATGGTCCCTACAGTCCGCAAGTAGGTGTAGAATTGCCGGCCATTGACGGGCTAATCGGCGTTTGGCAGCGCTGGCTGCCCATGGATAGAGCGTCTCAGGAGGCGGTCACCGCGTGAGTCAGTTTTTCCAGATACATCCCGATAACCCGCAGGCGCGCCTGATTCGCCAGGCGGTCGATATCATTCGCGAAGGCGGGGTGGTGGTCTATCCCACCGACTCTGCCTATGCGCTGGGCTGTCATATCGGCGACAAAGCGGCGCTGGATCGCATCCGGCGGATACGCAAGCTGGATGCAAAGCATAATTTCACTTTAGTCTGCAGTGATCTTTCAGAGATCGCGACCTACGCCAAGGTGGATAACACCGCTTATCGTCTGTTGCGCCACTGTACCCCGGGCCCGTATACCTTTATTTTGCGCGCGACTTCGGAAGTGCCGCGCCGGTTGCTGCACCCCAAGCGCAAAACGGTGGGGCTGCGCGTGCCAGACAATCCCATTGCGGCGGCGCTGCTTGCAGATCTGGGTGAACCGCTGATGAGCGTCACCCTCATTATGCCGGGGGATGAGCTGCCGTTGATCGATCCCTACGATATTCGCCAGACACTGGAGCATGACGTGGATCTGGTGATCGACGGCGGCTACTGCGGCATGGAGCCGACCACGGTGGTGGATCTGGCAGACGAGGCGCCGATTGTGCTGCGCGTCGGCAAGGGAGATGTAGCCCCGTTCGAGCAATAGCAGGTATACTGGCGCCAACGCAAGCGCAGGTAGCCCAGTGTCAGGCAACGAACCCCACAGTGAAACCCCCTCAGCCCCTGAAACGCCAGTGACGGGCGAGTCATCCAGCCCGACGACACCCGAGAACGCCTCACCACGCGCCGTTACAACACCGCAGCAGGGCGAGATGCCGTTCGCAGTGGTGATGGGCAAGGCGATGACGGAGTTGCCCAAGGATTTGTACATCCCGCCGCAGGCGCTGGAAGTCTTTCTGGAGGCCTTTGAGGGGCCGCTGGATTTGCTGCTGTACCTGATCAAGCGGCAGAATCTCGACATTCTGGAGATCGACGTTTCGCGTATTACCGAGCAGTACATGCATTACGTCGAGCTGATGGATGCCATGCAGTTTGAGCTGGCTGCAGAGTACCTGCTGATGGCCGCCATGCTGGCCGAAATCAAGTCGCGCATGTTATTACCGCGAGCGGCTGACCTGGAAGATGATGAAGAGGATCCGCGTGCCCAGCTGATCCGGCGTTTGCAGGAATACGAGCGTTTCAAGAAAGCCGCAGAAGATATCGAGGAGATGCCGCGCATTGAGCGCGACACCTGGGTGGGCAGTGCGCAGCCACCGGAGATCAATCGCGATCGGCCGGATCCTGATGTGGAGATGCGTGAACTGCTGCTGGCGCTGTCCGAGGTAATGCGCCGCGCGGACATGTACGAGAGCCATCATATCCAGCGCGAGGCGCTGTCGACGCGCGAGCGAATGTCGGACGTGTTGGAAAAATTATCCGGCAAACCGTTTGTTCCCTTCGTGGCATTGTTTTCCGCCCGGGAAGGGCGCCTTGGCGTCGTCGTGACGTTCCTGGCGGTGATGGAGTTGATCAAGGAATCACTGGTGGAAATCGTACAGACCGAGAACTTTGGTCCGATCCACGTTAAGGCAAGGTCAGAATAGTATGTCGGAAACAGGTTTGGTGCAGATTCTCGAAGGCGCGCTGCTCGCAGCGGGCCGGCCGATGACGGTTGCCCAGTTGGGTGAACTGTTTGAAGAGCACGAGCGTCCCGACAATACCGCCCTGCGCGAAGCCCTGCAGGAGGTTGCCGCGCGCTGCGAGGATCGAGGCTTTGAACTACAGGAAGTGGCCAGCGGTTATCGCTTTCAGGTGCGCCAGTCGCTGAGCCCGTGGGTGGCTCGCCTGTGGCAGGAGCGGCCGCAGAAGTACTCGCGGGCCCTGCTGGAAACGCTGGCACTGATCGCCTACCGCCAGCCTATCACGCGCGGTGAAATCGAGGAGATTCGCGGTGTTGCCGTGAGTTCCAATATCATCAAGACGCTACACGAGCGCGAGTGGATACGCGTTGTCGGGCACCGCGATGTGCCCGGTCGTCCGGCGATGTATGCCACGACACGGCAGTTTCTCGATTATTTCAGCCTGAAGAGTCTGGACCAGTTGCCCGCACTGGCTGAAATCAGGGATCTGGAAACGCTTAACGCGGAGCTCGGTTTCAGCGAGCCTTTGCCAGAAGGCGCGGAGGCAGCCGGTAGTGCTGAGGGAACTACCCCACCGGGCCTGACCGTCGTTGGCGGTACTGAACATGTGCCGTCTGAGGCAGCGCTTCACGCTGAAGCTGGCGCGGCTGTCGACGGGAACGACGCAGTCGAAGCTGGCGTTGAAATTGGAGACACAGCCGAAGACGAAGATTCGGCGGCCGAGGGTATCACCCTTGACGCAGCTGTCGATGATCTTGAGGCGCGCGCAGATGACGCTGCCGACGACGCGGATTCAGAGCCCTCGCGCCCTGAATCGCAGTCCTGACGGCGCTCCGTTATGTCCAGGAAGCGACCACCCGCTGCGGCGGAAACTGATAGCGCGGAGATCAGCCCCAGGGCGAAACCCGGTGAAAAATTGCAGAAGGTGCTGGCCCGCTGTGGCCTGGGCTCACGGCGCGAAATGGAGCGCTGGATCGAAGCGGGGCGAGTCACCGTTGATTCAAAGCCCGCGCAACTCGGCGACCGCGTTACTGATCGTGCACGCATCGCAGTAGATGGCAGGTTGCTGGACCGCATGCCGGCCCAGCAGACACGCTGCATTTTGTATCACAAGCCCACGGGCGAGGTCTGCTCGCGCAGCGATCCGCAGGGGCGTCGCACAGTGTTTGAGCGCCTGCCCAAACTCAAATCCGGGCGCTGGATATCCATCGGTCGCCTCGACTACAACACCTCGGGCCTGCTGCTGTTCACCACAGATGGTGAGCTGGCCAATGCCCTGATGCACCCGTCGTCCAATATTGAGCGTGAGTATATGGTCCGCGTGATGGGTAACGTGGATACCGCCATGCTGGAACGCATGCTTGAAGGCGTGATGCTCGACGATGGTGTGGCGCGCTTTACTGATATCCAGGACGGCGGTGGTGACGGCATCAATCGCTGGTTCTATGTGGTGTTGATGGAAGGTCGTAATCGCGAAGTCCGGCGCCTGTGGGAATCCCAGGGCCTGACCGTGTCGCGACTCAAGCGCGTGCGCTATGGCGACGTGTTTATCCCCTCCAGGGTTAAGCAGGGCCAGTGGATAGAGCTAGATAACAAAGAGGTGAAGAGCCTCTATCGCATGGCGGACTTACCGGCCAAAGAGCTCAAACGAAATTCGTTGAAAGAGCGTGAAGTGATGGAGCGGCAGTTTGGCAAGCGCGGCAGTGGCCCGCGCCCACAGGGTCACAAACGCAGCAAGCCGAGCTGATCAGCACGCCATCGTTCGTCGCTATTGTGCGTTGAAGGCTTTGCCCGTCACGCCGCGGCTGTCATCTCCCATCAGAAACAGATACGGCAGCATAATCGCCTCTGGGGCAGGATTGAGCGTGGGTGTTTCTGCCGGGTAGGCCGTGCGGCGCATCGCGGTGTTTGTCGGCCCCGGGTTGAGGCTGTTGACGCGCACTTTTGACGTGCTTTCCAGCTCGTCGGCCAACACCTGCATCAAACCCTCAGTCGCGAACTTGGATACGGCATAGGCGCCCCAGTACGCCCGACCCTTGCGGCCCACCCCTGACGAGGTGAAAACAATCGATGCCGCGGGGGCGGCCTGCATCAGCGGCAGCAGGTGGCGGGTCAATAAAAACTGGGCATTGACGTTCACCTGCATCACTTCTGTCCACGCCTGATAGCCAGAGCTTTCGATAGGGCGCCTCTCGCCCAACAGGCTGGCATTGTGCAGCAAGCCGTCAATATGGCTGAATTCACCGGCCAGGCCTGCCACCAGGGTCGCGCAATTGTCTTCACTGACGGTGGCCAGATCCATCTCTACCAACGCCGGCTTCGGGTAGCCTGCCTGTTCAATCTCGTCGTAAACGGCCTCCAGTTTGCTGGCCGTGCGGCCCAGCAGGATGACCGTGGCGCCGTGGGCAGCATAGCTGAGCGATGCTGCGCGTCCGATGCCGTCTCCGGCGCCAGTCACTACAATGGTTTTGCCCGCCAGGAGATTTCGCTGCGGGTGGTATTGGGCGGGTACTGCAAAAGTGTCCATACGGAAATATCCTCCGGGAAATACGGGTGTTACTGGTGATCACTGTGGGCTGCCTCAAGCAGCAGAGCCTGCAGGCTTTCACTGCGGCTAACGCAGGCATCTGCGCCCCACAAATCCGGTTCGTCACCTGGTTCAATATAGCCATAAGTCGCGGCGATGGTGTACATGCCGGCGCGCTTGCCCGCCTCTACATCGCGGCGGTGATCGCCCACGTAGATCGCTTGGGAGGGTGAGCAACCGAGGTCCTGGCAATTGCGATACAAAGATTCCGGATGGGGTTTGCGCTCGGTCACATCGTCCGGGCAGACTACGCTGCCCGGCGCTGGCTGCAGCTGCAGGCGCTCCAGCAGCGGTGCCGTGAAGGCTCGCGGCTTGTTGGTGGCGATGCCCCAGCCGATGCCGCGCTGTTGCAGCTCGCGCAACAGCTCGGGGATCCCCGGGTAGGGTTTAGCCACGGTGCCCAGTACTTCTGCATACAGCTCCAGCAGTCGCAGCCGTTTGCTTTCAAATACCGGGTGGTCTTCGGCCAGCTCCAGCCCCAGCGAGACCAGGGCGCGGGCGCCGTTAGACACCGACGCACGGATGCGCTGGGGATCCATCTCCTGACGACCGTGCTCGGCGCGCAGTGCCTGCACCACCGTGACGAACTCCTCAGCCGTATCGATCAAGGTGCCGTCAAGGTCAAATAATACGGCCTTCAATACCTTTGGCCGGCGGGTCCTGCGTGCGGTGCTCATTCCGGCTTGCTCGCCCATACCATGTAATTGACGTCCACGTCTTTGGCCGGCAGTTTGAACTGTTTGGTCAGCGGGTTGTAAGTAAGCCCTGTCATGTCCTGCATCACCAGTCCGGCATCGCGCATCCAGCTGGCCAGCTCTGAAGGTTTGATGAACCTGGCGTATTCATGGGTTCCGGCCGGCATCAGCTGCAGGATATGCTCGGCGCCTACCACAGCAAACAGGAAGGCTTTGGGATTGCGGTTGATAGTGGAGAAATACAGGTTGGCACCGGGCTTGGCCAGATCCGCACAGGCCTGAATCACGGAAGCCGGGTCCGGCACATGTTCCAGCATTTCCAGGCAGCACACGATATCGAAGCTGGCCGGTTCTGCCACAGCCAGGTCTTCGGCGGTGCTCTGGCGGTAGTCAACGTCCACGCCGGACTCCAGCTGGTGCAGGCGGGCAACCTTCAGCGGAGCCTCGCCCATGTCTATGCCGGTGACCTGTGCGCCCCGTTGCGCCATGGCCTCGGACAGTATGCCGCCGCCGCAGCCCACATCGACCAGGCGTTTGCCGGCCACCGGCGAGTGTTGGTCGATATAGTTGGCGCGCAGTGGATTGATATCATGCAGAGGGCGAAATTCGCCATTGCGGTCCCACCAGCGCGAGGCCAGGGCTTCAAACTTGGCGATTTCCTGCGCGTCTACGTTACTGCGCTCTCGAGTCTTGGTCATGGTTATCAGCTACCTATTTTGTCGCGCCACTGCTGAACCTTGCCCAGCAGTGCGGGTAAATCAATACGGGTCAGTTCGCGGGCCGCGAGCAATGGCGCGCCCGCAACCCAGCTGTGGGTTACCTGGCTGCCATTGCAGGCATACACCAGCTGGGATAGCACATTGTACAGCGGCTGTGTTTCCGGGCCGCGCAGATCAACGGCAATCATGTCGGCCTGTTTGCCCGTCTCCAGGGAACCAATGCTGTGCTCCAGGCCCAGCGCCCTTGCGCCATTGATGGTGGCCATGGCGAGCGCATCAGCTGCGGGCAGGGTGGTGGCGTCTGCGCTGCGCAGTTTTGCCAGTAACGCTGCGCTCTGCATTTCACCGAACAGGTTGAGATCGTTGTTGCTGGCCGCGCTGTCTGTTCCCAGTGCCACATTGACGCCGCTGGCCAGCAGTTTGCTGATCGGGCTGGCGCCGCTGGCCAGTTTCATATTGGATTGCGGACAATGGATAACAGAAGCACCCTGCGACAGCAGCAGGCCGATGTCCTGCTCGCCCAGATCGGTCATGTGCACGCACTGCGTGCGCGGGCCCAGTAATCCCAGGCGATCCAGCGTGTCCAGCGGGCGCTCGCCATTCTGTTCTACTGCCAATAGCACTTCGCCCTGCGTCTCGTGCAGGTGGATCTGCACAGGCACATCCAGTTCCGCGGCCAGTGTTGCAACTTTTTTCAGGTTTTCCCGGGATACTGTGTAGGGAGCGTGTGGGCCAAATCCAACGGTGATGAGGTCACTGTGTTTGACGGCATCGCGCAGGGCCAGGCCTTTGCTGATGTACTCATCTGCGTTTTGCGCCCACGCGGTGGGGAAGTCCAGCACCGGGAAGGTGATCTGGCAGCGCATGCCAAGGCGCTGGGCAACGTTGGCGCAGGCATCCGGGAAGAAGTACATATCGCTGAACGTGGTAGTGCCGCAGCGCAGCATTTCGGCAATGGCCAGAGCAACACCGTCTTCGACAAAGGCAGTGCTGACATGGGCGGTCTCGGCTGGCCAGATGTGTTGTTCCAGCCAGGGCATCAGCGGCTGGTCGTCAGCATAGCCGCGCAGCAGGCTCATGGCCGCGTGTCCGTGGCAGTTGATGAGCCCCGGCATGATCGCGTGCCCGGGTAATTCCAGTTCCTGCGTGGCGCTGATGCTGGCTGCTTCTGCGCGCGGCAGCAGGGCTGAAATCTTGCCGTCTGTCACTGCAATGCTGAAGTTTTCCAGCACGGTATTGCGCGGCAATACGGGTACTGTCCAGGCGGGATGGAGCAGTAGATCGGCCTGTTGTGTGTGGGCGGACATATGAGATTTTTCCTGTTACCGGAGCACGCCGGACCTGGCTAAAAAATGACCCATCTGGCGCTCAGTGACGGGTCGCGGCCAGCCGTGGTGCCAGTATAACCGTAAATGTCTGAAGCTTGCCTGAATGGTCGCTAAATTCCGTAAAAACGTGGCGAGTCAGGGCGATCTTCACGTATAATAGGTGGTTTGTGTTTCGGCGCACAAAGGCGAGTCTGGCCGTTTGGCAGGCGCTGTCTGCGTCGTTTCAGGCCGTCACAATAATGTCCTTCCAAGAGCCTTAAGGGATCCGTGTTACATGGGTGAGCTAGCCAAAGAAATACTTCCCGTCAGTATCGAGCATGAGATGAAGCAGTCGTACCTCGATTACGCGATGAGCGTGATTGTAGGGCGTGCGCTCCCCGATGTTCGGGACGGTCTCAAACCCGTGCACCGTCGTGTGCTGTTTGCCATGAACGAGCTTAATAACGACTGGAACAAGCCCTACAAGAAATCGGCCCGTGTGGTCGGTGACGTGATCGGTAAATATCACCCGCACGGAGACTCTGCGGTCTACGATACGATCGTACGCATGGCACAGCCGTTTTCCATGCGCTACATGCTGGTAGACGGGCAGGGTAACTTCGGTTCGGTAGATGGCGATTCCGCAGCGGCGATGCGATATACCGAAATCCGCATGCGCAAGATCTCCCACGCCATTTTGTCGGATCTCGATAAGGAAACGGTCGATTTTGTCGATAATTATGACGGCACGGAGAGAATCCCGGCCGTCATGCCGACGCGTGTGCCCAACCTGCTGATTAACGGCTCATCCGGTATCGCCGTGGGCATGGCGACCAATATCCCGCCGCACAATCTGACGGAGGTAGTCAGCGGCTGTCTGGCCCTGATGAAAGATCCGGATCTGACGGTAGACGACCTGATGGAGCACATCCCCGGGCCTGACTTTCCCACGGGCGCCATCATCAACGGCCGGGCCGGTATTATTCAGGCCTATCGCACGGGTCGTGGACGCATCTACGTGCGTGCCCGGGCCGAGGTTATCACCGACGAGAAGCGTGGCAAGGACACGATCCTTATTCACGAACTGCCCTATCAGCTGAACAAGGCACGCCTGATAGAGCGCATCGCAGAGCTGGTGAAAGAGAAAAAAATCGAGGGCATTACCGAGCTGCGCGACGAGTCTGACAAAGACGGTATGCGGGTCGTTATTGAGCTGCGCCGTGGCGAAATCGGCGATGTTGTACTGAACAACCTGTATGCGCAAACACAGCTGCAGACGGTGTTCGGTATCAATATGGTGGCGCTGGTAGACGGTCAGCCAAAAATTCTCAACCTGAAGGAAATCCTTGAGGCTTTTATCCGCCATCGCCGCGAAGTGGTCACGCGGCGCACGGTTTATCTGTTGCGCAAGGCCCGCGAGCGCGGACACCTGCTGGAAGGCCTGGCGATTGCCCTGTCAAACATCGACCCGGTGATCGAATTGATCAAGGCGTCGCCCAGCTCGGCAGAAGCGCGTGAGAAGTTACTCGCTCGCGCCTGGGAGCCTGGCGATGTGACCGGCATGCTGGAGCGCGCAGGTGCCGATGCGTGCCGCCCTGATGATCTGGATCCACGCTTCGGCATGCATGACGGTCGCTACCACCTCTCCCCGGCGCAGGCGCAGGCAATCCTGGAGTTGCGTCTGCATCGGCTTACCGGTCTGGAGCATGAGAAGCTGCTCAATGAATATCAGGAAAAGCTGATAGAGATCGCCGGTTTTATCGAGATCCTGTCCGATCCCGAGCGCCTGAAGGTCGTGATTCGTGAAGAACTGGAAGAGATCGTGACAGAGTTCGGTGATGAACGCCTGACGGAAATCACCGCTTCGCAACATGACCTGACGGTTGAAGACCTGATCACCGAAGAAGATCGTGTGGTCACTATTTCGCATGGCGGCTACGCCAAGACGCAGCCGCTGAGTGATTACCAGGCGCAGCGCCGGGGCGGCACCGGTAAATCTGCCACCGCGGTGAAAGACGAGGACTTTGTCGAGCACCTTTTGATCGCCAGTACCCACGCCACTATTCTGTGTTTCTCCAATCTTGGCAAGGTCTATTGGCTGAAGGTGTACCAGATTCCCCTTGCCGGGCGTAATAGTCGTGGCCGGCCGATGGTAAACCTGCTGCCGCTGGAAGAGGGCGAGCGCGTCACCTCAATCCTGCCGGTTGAAGAATATACGCAGGGCCACTTTATCTTCATGGCGACTGCCAATGGCACCGTGAAGAAAACCGCATTGACGGATTTTGCCCGCCAGCGCAGCGTCGGTTTGCGAGCGCTTGAACTGGAAGAGGGCGATGTGCTGGTCTGTACTGCCATCACCGATGGCGATTGCGATGTGATGCTGTTCAGCAGCGAGGGCAAGGCCGTGCGCTTCAAGGAAGGCGATGTACGAGCCATGGGCCGCACCGCACGCGGCGTGCGCGGGATCCGGCTCGGTGACGATCATCACATGATTTCCCTGATTATCCCGAAAGAAAACGGCATGGTTCTCACGGTCAGTGAAAACGGTTACGGCAAGCGCACCCAGATTGAAGACTTCCCGACCAAAGGGCGAGGTAACAAGGGCGTTATTGCCATGTCTACCAGCGCGCGCAATGGCCGCCTGGTAGGCGCCGTACAGGTGTTTGAAGGCGATGAACTGATGCTTATCTCCAATCAGGGAACCATGGTGCGGACGCGCACTGACGAGGTATCCGTACTGGGTCGTAACACCCAGGGCGTGCGCGTCATTCGTACCAAAGAGGGCGAGTTCCTGGTCGGTGTGGAGCGCATTGATGAGCCCGATCCTGAGGTCGCTCTGTTGCTGGATGACGATCAGCTGGTTGCGGCGCAGGCCGAGCCAGCGCCGGATATTGCCGATGAACAAAGCGGTGACGCTGATCAACCCGAAAACCCCGATACTGAGTAACAACACTCGGTCTCTATCCAACGTGTAAGGAACGCAACACCATGAGCCGCTGCTACAACTTTTGCGCCGGACCGGCATCACTGCCGGAGCCGGTTCTGGAAATTGCCCGTGACGAGATACTGGACTGGCATGGCAAGGGTTTATCCTTGATGGAAATGAGCCACCGCAGCCCGGAGGTGGTGGGTGTGGCAGAACACGCCGAAGCCACGCTGCGCAAGCTGCTGGGTGTCAGTGATGATTATGCCGTGCTGTTTTTGCAAGGTGGTGCCAGCACCCAGTTTTCGGCGGTGCCATTGAACCTGTTGGGCGAAAAAACCAGTGCAGACTATGTGAACACGGGGCAGTGGTCGAAAAAAGCCATCGCTGAAGGCAAGCGCTATTGCGACGTCAACGTCGTGGCATCGTCAGAAAACACCAATTTCGCGACGATCCCGGCGCAGGATACCTGGCAGACTGGCAAGGATCCGGCCTACCTGCATTACACGCCCAACGAAACGATCGGTGGTGTCGAGTTTTTCTGGACGCCGGCCACCGATGTGCCTCTGGTGGCTGACATGTCTTCCACCATTTTGTCCCGCCCGATTGACGTCAGTGAATTTGGTGTAATCTACGCCGGCGCGCAAAAAAATATAGGCCCTGCCGGGCTCACACTGGTCATTGTGCGTCGCGATCTCTTGGGCTTGGCTGATGCCAAATGCCCGGCCATGCTGAACTGGAAAACGGCGGCCGATAACGACTCCATGTACAACACGCCGCCCACGTATGCACTCTATCTGGCTGCGCTGGTATTTGATTGGCTGGAGCAGCAGGGCGGCCTGGAAGGTATTGCAGCGGTGAATCGCCGCAAGGCCGAAAAGCTCTATGCGGCGATCGACGGCAGTGCTTTTTATGCCAATCCGGTCGAGTTTGAAAGCCGTTCCCTGATGAACGTTCCCTTTACCCTGGCAGACGCAGCACTCGACAAGCAGTTTCTGGTGGAAGCAGAAGCGGCTGGCCTGCTGAACCTCAAGGGACATCGCTCGGTGGGTGGTATGCGAGCCAGCCTGTACAACGCTGTCAGTGAAGCGGCTGTCGATGCCCTGATTGCTTTCATGCGCGATTTCGAACAGCGCAACGGCTAGGGCTGGCGGGCAATGGCAGACGACAGGAATCTGGAACAGGTCAGGGCGGATATAGACGCCATAGACCGGGAGATACAGGCGCTGCTCAACCGCCGGGCGGGCTGCGCCCAACGCGTGGCGGATATCAAACTGGCCGCTGTGATGGCGGCACGCGAGCGCGGTGAGTCGGATGCGCAAGTCGCCTACTACCGTCCTGAACGCGAGGCGCAGGTACTGCGTCGTATCATCGAGCGTAACGAAGGCCCCCTGCAGGGCGAGGCCGTGGCGCACATATTTCGCGAGGTGATGTCAGCCTGTCTCGCACTGGAGAGGCCTCTTCAAGTGGCTTATCTCGGCCCTGAGGGCACTTTCACCCAGGCGGCGTCGATAAAGCACTTTGGCCATGCGGCCGTCTGTATACCTCAGCCCAGTATTGATATTGTTTTCTCGCAGGTGGAGTCGGGCGCCTGTGACTACGGTGTTGTGCCGGTAGAAAACTCTACCGAGGGCATGGTGAGCCACACACTCGACAGTTTCATGGATTCGCCGCTGACCATCTCCGGGGAAGTAGAAATGCGTATTGCGCACCATTTGTTGGTAGCGCCCGGCGTAAGAATGGAGCAGGTTACCCGTATTTGTGCGCACCAGCAGGCTCTGGCGCAATGCCGTGTCTGGCTGGACCGCAACATGCCAAACGTTAAACGAGAGGCCCTCAGCAGCAATGGAGAGGCAGCGCGTCTGGCGTCGGAAAACCCCGGCTTTGCCGCTGTAGCCGGTGACATCGCCGCAGATTCCTACGGGCTTGATCGCCTGGCTGAGCACATAGAAGATTCGCCCGACAATACCACCCGCTTTCTGGTCATCGGCCGCGAAGAAGTGCCGCCCAGTGGCAAGGACAAGACGTCGATTGTGGTGTCCAGTCGCAACAAACCCGGCGCACTGTTTGCGCTGCTGGATCCGTTTCGTCGCAATGGCATCAGTCTGACGCGCATAGACACGCGACCATCGCGCACGGAGAAATGGGCCTACGTGTTCTTTATCGAGTTTGAGGGACACATACAGGACCCGCCCATCGCAGCGATACTCAAAGACCTGGAAGAGCAGTCTATCCTGCTCAAACCGCTGGGATCCTATCCTCAGGCGGTGATGTAGTCGTGCCAGCCTCGCAGCGCACGGTGGCCATTATTGGCCTGGGCCTGATGGGTGGCTCGCTGGCCGCGGCATTGCGTGGCAGTGGTTTCGCACGGCGTTTTATCGGCTTCGGTCATCGTGAAGCGTCACTGCGTCGTGGCGTCGAGCTGGGTATCATAGACGACTTCTCGCTGGATCTGGCGCAGGTGGTTGAGCAGTCAGATATCGTGGTTATCTGTACGCCGACACTCGTGGCCTCGCAAATGCTGGAACAGATACTGCCGCTGATAGAAGGGTGTGCGGATGCTCCGGTGATTACCGATGTGGCCAGCGTGAAGGGCAGTATCCACGCCACCGCATTGCGTGTTGCGGGTGAGATGCCGCCGGGCCTCGTGCTGGGCCACCCGATCGCCGGTTCCGAGCGCAGTGGAGTCGAAGCTGCAGATGCGCAGTTATTTCTCAATCATCGCGTCATCCTGACGCCCGTTGATGGCAATGATCCGCAGGCTGTCGAACTGGTGCGTGCCATGTGGCTTGCCACGGGCGCCGAGGTGGTGGATATGGACGTGGATGAACACGACGCGGTACTCGCGGCCACCAGCCACCTGCCGCACGTGTTGGCTTATGCGCTGGTAGACGCGCTGGCCCAATCGGAGGCCAGTGCAGATATTTTTCGCTTTGCTGCCGGTGGTTTTCGCGATTTTACCCGCATCGCCAGCAGCGATCCTGTCATGTGGCGAGACATCGCAATAGCCAACAAAACGGCATTGTTGCGATCTGTGGATGACTTTGCACAGCATTTGCAGGGCCTGCGTACCGCGATTGAAGCGCAGGATGGCGACGCACTGCACGCCATCTTCACGCGTGCCAAAGCGGCTCGTGACACATTTGCAGAGCAACTGGCTGAGCGCAACAAACAGGGCGATCAGCCAATCTGAAATCGGGGGACAGACGATGGAGTTCAAGGTACTGCCAGGGGGGGAGATAGCCGGCGAAATCCGTGTGCCGGGTGATAAATCGATTTCACATCGCTCCATAATGCTGGGTGCACTGGCAGACGGCGTAACACAGATTCGCGGTTTTCTGGAGGGCGATGATGCCCTGGCAACCGTGGCTGCTTTTCGGGCGATGGGTGTGACTATTGACGGTCCGCACGAAGGGCGTGTGACGGTTCATGGGGTGGGTATGCAGGGTTTACAGGCCCCGCAAACTGCGCTGGACCTGGGGAATTCCGGAACCAGTATTCGTCTGTTGGCGGGTCTGTTGGCAGGTCAGTCTTTTGACAGTGAACTGACGGGCGACGTATCGCTGTGCCAGCGGCCGATGGGCAGGGTCATCGATCCGCTCAGGCTGATGCTTGCGAGCCTCGAAGGCACTAACGGCGGCCGTCCACCCCTGCATATCGAAGGTGGCCAGGCGCTGCAGGGTATTGATTACCAGTTGCCGATGGCCAGTGCGCAGGTGAAGTCCTGTGTGTTGCTGGCGGGAATGTACGCGCAGGGTACAACCAGCGTCACGGAACCGGCACCTACCCGGGACCATACAGAACGCATGCTGCAGGGCTTCGGTTACCCGGTGACCGTGCAGGGCGGCAAGGTGACGTTACACGGCGGTGGCACTCTACATGCAGTGAATATTGACGTACCGGCGGACATTTCTTCAGCGGCCTTTTTCCTCGTTGCCGCGAGCATTGCCCCAGGCTCCGACCTGCTGTTAACCCATGTGGGGATCAATCCCACGCGCATCGGTGTGATCAATATCCTGCAGCTTATGGGGGCGGATATTACCTTGAAAAATCAGCGCGAGGTCGGTGGAGAGCCGGTCGCCGACCTGCACGTGCGCTATGCGCCCCTGCATGGCATAGAGGTTCCGCTGGATCAGGTTCCCCTGGCGATCGATGAGTTTCCCGTTTTGTTTATTGCGGCGGCCTGCGCCACCGGGCGTACCACCCTGCACGGTGCTTCCGAGCTGCGCGTGAAGGAGAGCGATCGTATTGCCGCTATGGCGGAAGGATTGACTACTCTGGGCGTGGCAAACGAGGTCCTGGATGACGGCATAATTATCGATGGCGGTGAGTTTGGCGGGGGTGTGATTCACACCTTTCATGACCACCGCATCGCAATGGCGTTCGCTGTGGCAGCGCTGCGAGCTGAGCAGGAGATAAGGATTCTGGATTGCGATCATGTGGCCACATCATTCCCCGGTTTTGACGCGTTGGCGCGTGGCGTCGGCCTGCAAATCTCCACCCTGGCGGATTGAGCCATGTCTGATGCTCCGGTTATTACGGTTGACGGACCGTCAGGCGCAGGTAAAGGCACGATCAGCCACCTGTTGTCAGACACGCTGCAGTGGCATTTCCTGGATAGCGGCGCGCTGTACCGTGTGACGGGGCAGGCGTGCGTCATCGAAGGCGTGTCCTGGGAGGATGACGAGGCGGTCACGCGGGTTGCCCGCAACCTGGATGTAACGTTTACCACCTGTCCCAGCGGTGAAATCCTGGTGGCCTATAAAGGACGCGATGTAAGTCGCGATATTCGTACAGAGGAGGGCGGCCGCGGGGCCTCTACTGTGGCTGCCATACCCTCCGTTCGCGAGGCGCTACTGGCTCGCCAGCGCGAGTTTCGTCGCGCACCGGGGCTGGTCGCTGATGGTCGTGACATGGGTACGGTCGTATTCCCGGATGCACCCCTCAAGTTTTTCCTGACCGCAAGCGCGGACGAGCGGGCCCAGCGCCGCTATAACCAGTTGATAGCAAAGGGGGAAAATGTTAGTCTCCCGCGCCTTCTGGAGGATATCAAGGAACGTGACGCGCGCGACAGCAGCCGCGAGGTGGCGCCTTTGATGCCTGCAGCAGATGCCATCGTTATTGACAGTACGACCATGCCGATCGATCAGGTGTTCGAACAGGTCATGCTGGAGGTGCGAAGCAAGGGGTTTTGAACGCTGTCCAGGCGATCAGCTCTGCGCGCGGCAGACACTCTGTTTTTCCAAGCTGAATCCAGTCAGGGTTAGGAAACACAGTGACTTTAGGATGACCCGGGTCGGCTGGAGACACGGTAGGGACGTTAACGCGTCGCCATCATTTTATTTACAGGTAATGTGTAATGAGCGAATCCTTCGCTGAACTATTTGAAGAGAGTTTGAAAACCGTCGATATGCAGCCCGGCGCTATTGTCACCGGCGTGGTTATCGACATAGATAACGAGTGGGTCACCGTCCATGCGGGCTTGAAGTCCGAAGGCGTGATTCCTCGTGCCCAGTTTATCGATGGCAACGGCGATTGCAGCCTGAGCATCGGTGATGAAGTCCAGGTAGCGCTGGAAACCGTGGAAGACGGTTTTGGTGAGACCAAGCTGTCTCGCGAGAAAGCCAAGCGTGCAGAAGCCTGGAAAGACCTGGAAGCGGCCCATGAGGCTGATGAAGTGGTTACCGGAATTATCAACGGCAAGGTCAAAGGTGGCTTTACCGTCGACATCAATACCATTCGCGCATTCCTGCCCGGCTCTCTGGTGGATGTGCGTCCAGTGCGCGAAACACTGCATCTGGAAGGCAAGGAACTCGAATTCAAGGTCATCAAGCTGGACCAGAAGCGCAACAACGTGGTGGTTTCACGTCGTGCCGTGATGGAAGCTGCCAATAGCGTCGAGCGTGACGCACTGCTGGAATCACTGCAGGAAGGCATGTCGATCAAAGGTATCGTGAAGAACCTGACCGATTACGGTGCTTTTGTTGATCTGGGCGGCGTAGATGGCCTGCTGCACATTACCGATATGGCCTGGAAGCGCATCAAGCATCCTTCAGAGATCGTTGAAGTCGGCCAGGAAATCGACGTCAAGATCCTCAAGTTCGATCGCGAGCGTAACCGCGTATCGCTGGGCCTCAAGCAACTGGGTGAAGATCCCTGGGTTGAGATCACTGGTCGCTACCCTGAAGGCAGCCGCGTGAAAGCGCGCATCACCAACCTCACTGACTACGGCTGCTTTGCTGAGCTTGAAGAAGGCGTTGAAGGTCTGGTGCACGTGTCTGAGATGGATTGGACCAACAAGAACGTACATCCTTCTAAAATCGTCAACCTGGGCGATGAAGTTGAAGTGATGGTGCTGGATATCGACGAAGAGCGCCGTCGTATATCGCTGGGTATCAAGCAGTGTCAGCAGAACCCGTGGGATGCGTTCGCATCACAGTATGCCAAAGGCGACAAAATTGCCGGCAGCATCAAGTCGATTACTGATTTCGGTATCTTTATCGGACTGGAAGGCAACATCGACGGTCTGGTGCATTTGTCTGACATCAGCTGGAACGAGACCGGTGAAGAAGCCGTGCGCAACTACAAGAAGGGCGATGAAATAGAGACGGTTATCCTGTCTATCGACCCGGAGCGCGAGCGTATTTCACTGGGTATCAAGCAGCTGGAAGACGATCCCTTCGGTAACTACGTCGCTGAGAACGATCGCGGCGCGATTGTGACGGGCGAAGTGATTGAAGTGGATGCCAAGTCTGTCGTGATCAAGCTTGCCGATGAAGTCGAAGGTGTATTGAAGGCCTCCGACATCAGCCGCGACAAGGTTGAAGACGCGCGTAACTCGTTCAAGGTCGGTGACTCGGTGGAAGCGAAAATCATCTCGGTTGATCGCAAGAACCGCGGCCTGGCCCTGTCCATCAAGGCCAAGGATTACGACGATGAGAAAGAAGCCGTCAAGTCGCTGAAAGACGCGGAAACCGAAACGGCCTCACCGGGCACGATTGGCGACCTCATCAAGGCGCAAATGGGCGAGAAGTAACGCTCGCGTTGCATCGGGGCTGGTGCTCCGATGCCAGAATGGCTCGCCTCGGCGGGCCTTTTTTATGCCTGCCCGTCTCAGGATTTGCTCCCCTGGAATGGTACTTTTCCTTTAAAAATAACAACTTGCGTAAATCGGCTGCAGCCGGCACAATATTGTTCTGAACTCATTGCCCGATATAAAAAACCTCTGTTAAGGAGGGAATGTGACTAAAAGCGAATTGATAGAAGCCATTGCTGCACGACAGAGCCAGCTGTCCTCAAAGGATGTGGAGCTGGCGGTAAAAACTATTCTCGAGCATATGTCCTCGGCACTGGCGACGGGCGACAGAATTGAAATTCGTGGCTTTGGCAGTTTTTCCCTGCACTATCGCGAGCCGAGAAAGGGGCGCAATCCGAAAACCGGCGACTCTGTTGAATTGACCGGCAAGTACGTGCCTCATTTCAAGCCCGGAAAAGAATTGCGCGAACGCGTAAACCTCGGCCTGCAAATGGGCCTGTAGACTTGCCGCGCCACAGACAAACGGTATGATCTGGTGATCATGCCGTTTTTTTTAAGCCACTAGCGACCAACCGGGTGAACTCATGAAACTGCTGCGCAACTTACTGACAGTGTTACTGGTGCTGGCAACAATTGGCGTCGGGGTGCTGTTTGCTTTACAGAACAAAACGCCCGTGCCGCTGGATATGCTGGTCTACAACTTCGCACCACGCAGCCTGGCGCTTTGGGTACTTCTGGCGTTTGGTATCGGTGGCATTCTGGGCATGCTGATCTCCTCTGCACTGATGGTGAAATTGCGCGCATCATTGGCCAGCGTACGACGCCAGCTGGCGAAATCGCGTGAGGAAGTGGGGCGCCTGCAGGATCAGTCAACCGGAATAGAAACGCAGTGACAGCAAGCAGTACCGCCATGCAGCCGGTGATTGTGGCGCTGGACTATGCCGCTGCCGAACCCGCACTGGAGCTGGTGAAACAGCTGGACCCTGCATTGTGCCGATTGAAAGTGGGCAAGGAGCTTTTTACCGCCTGCGGCCCGGCCATCGTCGATGATTTGCAACGCCGCGGGTTCGACGTATTCCTTGACCTCAAGTTTCACGATATACCCAATACGGTTGCTGGAGCTGTGCGCGCTGCAGCAGAGCTGGGTGTGTGGATGGTCAACGTACATGCGGGCGGTGGTCGACGCATGATGGAGGCCGCTGCCGGGGCTTTGCAGGGCTATGCCCGGCGCCCGCTGCTGATTGCCGTGACTGTGTTGACCAGTATGTCCGATGAGGATCTCGCTGAAATGGGCTATGCGGAGTCATCCAGAGACAGGGTATTGCGTCTCGCTGCATTGACCGCCAGCTGTGGTCTGGACGGTGTGGTCTGCTCCGCGCTGGAAGCAGCAGATCTGCGCCGTGAGCGAGGGCAGGCGTTTTGCCTGGTAACACCCGGTATTCGACTTGCCGGTGATGCCCCGGGTGACCAGCGTCGCGTTGTGACGCCGTGCGATGCCATCGAGTCTGGCTCTGATTACCTGGTAATAGGGCGCTCGATTACCGCCGCCGCCGACCCGATGGCTGCGTTACAGAGTGTTCATTCACAGCTGGACCGCGCTCGATAATATCAAAATCGTCCAATCCCCCCACGATCTCCTGCTGTACTGCTAAGCTCTTCTTCGATACGGATGTCTGCATGGATGCAGTTCGTTATAAGGAGATAACACTATGACAACGACAAAAATGTTTTGGCTTCGCAAGGGCGAGTTTCCAGCGCCCCGTTATACAGGGATGACGCGCCAGCTTGGCGTGGCATTGTTATTCACTTTGTGTCTGGGGCTCGGTGCTGCCAGCAGTGTTTTCAGTCCGCCGGCTGCGGCGCAACCTGCTGCGGCTGCCACTGTTAATATCAACGGTGCCGACGTCCAGACCCTGGCAAAAGGACTGAGCGGCGTGGGGCAGGCACGCGCGACAGAAATAGTACGACATAGAGAGGCCTATGGGCCCTTTGCCTCTATAGAGGAGCTGACGGAGGTAAAAGGAATCAGCACAGCAACGCTCGAGAAAAACCGGGCAGTAATTACACTGGAATAAGACCTGCGCATCCGTATCATGAAGGGGCTTCTGCCCCTTTTTTTGTGATGGTGACACCACAGCGTGAAATGCCTAGTAACTGGTGCGACCGGATTTATCGGTCGTGAATTGTGTCATGCGCTGGTGCAGCGCGGCGATGCTGTGGTCGCATTGAGTCGTCGCGGAGAGTCACTCCCCGAGATCGGCCAGACCCTGGCCCATGATCTGGCCGAAAATCCTCTGCCTGCCCACTTGTTTGATGGTATTGATACGGTCTTCCATCTGGCTGGTGTTGCCCATCAGCGAGCCCCCGCTGAGGCATACGAACAGATCAATGTTCAGGCGACCAAACAGTTGGCGAAACAGGCGGCCAGCGCCGGGGTACGGTGTTTTGTCTATCTGAGCAGTGTCAAGGCAATGGGGGCGGCCTTGAACGACGATGTCCGCGATGAGTCGGATCAGCAACCTGCCGCGGACGAGTATGGGCGCTCAAAAGCGGGTGCGGAGAACGCCTTGCGAGGGGCAATTGTTGAATCGGCAATGTCGACCATTATCTTGCGCCCGGCCCTGGTGTTTGGCCCTGGTGCCAAAGGCAACTTACATCTGCTGGAACGCGTTGCGCGCTCAGCGTTGCCGCGACCGCCGCAGGCTGGTCGGCGCTCCATGCTCGTAATGGGGGATCTCGTCGAGCTCATGCTGTTACTCGCCGACAATCCGCCAGAGGGCTGCCACACCTGGATCGCATGCCATGAAGAGGCCTGCAGCGCGCGCGACATATATGATGCGATGCGTGTTGCCGCTGGCAAGTCGCCCGGCAAGTCCTGGCTCCCGGATTGGTGCTGGTACTCTCTGCTGGCAGCGCTCGACGGTATTACTGGCCGGGCGGGCAATGGCCTGCGGCAGCGGCTGTTTGATGACGAACGCTACACCAGTGCAGCATTGTCTGCCGCTACGGGATGGCGAGCGAAAACGCCGCCTTTACAGGCGATTTCTGGCACTATCTTGCCGAGTGAAGCGCCGCCGTGATCATTCTTTTAGCCACTTTTTTGTTGTCTGTTTTGCTTTGTGGGCTATATCTGAGGCTCGCTCATCGTTGGCATATTCTGGACGAACCCAATGCGCGCAGTTCGCATGCGCAGCCCACGCCTCACGGTGGTGGAGTCCCGTTGCTGTTGGCTTTCGCAGCCGGTTTTGTCGCTAATGCCTGGTTGGCGGATGCGTGGAGCCGTGAGTATTACGTGTTGATGCTCACCGCGGTGATCCTCATGTTGGTGGGCGTAGTGGATGATATGCGTGGGTTGTCAGTGCGACTGCGTTTTTGCGCCTACGGCATCTGCTGTGCCGGTGTGGCCGCTTTTTTGTTGTGGCCCGTTTTTCCGCAGCCGGGTTGGCTGGCGCTGCTCGTCGTTTTCATTGTCTCGCTGACACTGCTTTGGTCCCTCAATCTTTACAATTTTATGGATGGCATCGATGGTCTGGCAGCGCTGCAATGTATCAATGCCTGCGCAGCGGCCGCTTTATTGGCCTGGTTGGGTGGCGAAGGCGCCTATGCGCTGTTCTGTCTGTTGCTGGCCGCCTCGCATCTGGGTTTTTTTTGCTGGAATTGCCCGCCGGCAAAATTGTTTATGGGCGATGCCGGCAGCATACCCACTGGTTTCCTGTTGGCAGGCCTGGCGTTGATGGGCCAGGTGAGTGGTGCGCTGCAGGCGGCCGTTTGGTTGATACTGTTGGCGCCCTTCATCACGGACGCCACCTGGACCTTGCTATGGCGACTGTTCACCGGTCAGGCCTTTATGCAGGCCCATCGTCTGCATGCTTACCAGCGACTCAGTCGCCTTTGGCAATCGCATCTGGCCGTTGACCTGCTGCTGTTGGCAATCAGCGGTTTGTGGCTGTTTCCATTGGCCTGGGCAGCTCATGTTTATCCCCAGACAGCCTTTTTATTGGTAATTTTGGCCTATGTTCCGCTCCTTGCAGGCATGGTTAAGATACGGCAATTGACGTAAAATCAAGGTTTGGCGCGAACTTTCACTCGATAGCGCCCGAACGACCATGCATCACGGGAGGACGCTTGCTGAAACGGCTGGGCAGCTACATATCACGGTCCGTTGCAAGTCTGATGGCGACGTTGCGCGAAGTCGTCGAAAAAATGATCGAATTGCCGCGTAACATCAAGCAGGCTGGTCTTCTCTGTCTCGACATGGCGTTCATCGCAGCGGCCATGTGGGCGTCCGTAGCGTTTCGTTATGGTCATCTGAACTTTCATCTTGGCGTCACTGAATATGCCTGCGCAGTGGTTACTGTCCTGTGCAGTGCTGTGGTCTTTTTGCGGCTGGGGCTGTATCGCGCAGTCATTCGTTTCATGGGCCAGCAGGCCATCTGGGCGGTGATCACCGCCGTCAGCTACTCCACCCTGATTCTCGGCGCAGCCGTGTTCTTTACCCAGGCAAACGTACCGCGCTCCATGCCGTTTATCTATTGGAGCCTGGCTTTGCTGGCCATCGGTGGTACGCGACTCACGGTACGCGCCTATTACCAGGCCAAGCTGCGCTCGCGCTCGGAGAATGTGATCATTTATGGCGCGGGCGCTTCGGGTCGCCAACTTCTCACTGCCCTGCATCACAGCGATCAGTATCATGCCGTAGTGTTTGTGGACGACAATCCGCATTTGCAGCGCTCGGTTATCAATGGCTTGCAGGTAGCAAGGCCGGAAGATATGGAGCAGTTGATTGCCCAGCACGATATTACCCAGGTGCTGCTGGCGATCCCGTCAGCTTCACCGGAGCGGCGCAAGGAGATTATCAATTCTCTCGTTGGGCTGCCGGTATACGTGCGCACGGTGCCTCCGATTAACGAGCTGCTTTCCAACCAGGCCAGCGTCAACCAGATTCGCGATATTGAGCTGGATGATTTGCTGGGAAGGGAGCCGGTACCGCCGCACCCGGAGCTTATCGAGCGCTGCATTACGGACAAAGTCGTGATGGTGACCGGAGCGGGCGGTTCAATTGGGTCCGAACTTTGTCGGCAGATATTGATGTCGGGTCCGCGTGAACTGGTGCTGCTGGATAACTCCGAGTATGCGCTGTACAGCATAGAGCGCGAGCTGAAAGACATGATGTCCAGCCTTGATCTGCAGATAGAGCTGGTCGGTTTGCTGGGGTCCGTCCAGGACGAAGCGCGTCTGGAAAGCATTTACCGTACCTTTAAAGTGCAAACTGTTTATCACGCCGCGGCCTACAAGCATGTTCCGCTGGTTGAATACAATATGGCCGAGGGCGTCGCCAATAACGTATTTGGCACATGGTATGCCGCTGAGGCGGCGCGCAAGGCCGGCGTGGAGACCTTCGTGCTGGTTTCGACAGACAAGGCCGTGCGCCCGACCAATATCATGGGCGCGTCCAAGCGCTTTGCGGAAATGATTTTGCAGGGCCTTGCGCAAACCGACACTGCGACCCGGTTCTGTATGGTGCGTTTCGGTAACGTCCTGGGTTCTTCCGGCTCCGTGGTTCCCTTGTTCCGCGAGCAGATCGAGAGTGGGGGGCCGGTGACAGTCACTCACCCTGACGTGTCGCGGTATTTCATGAGTATCCCGGAGGCCGCGCAGTTGGTGCTGCAGGCCGGTGCTATGGGCACCGGCGGGGATGTTTTTGTGCTCGATATGGGTGAGCCGGTACGTATCGTTGACCTGGCGCGTAGGATGATTCGCCTCAGCGGTTACGAGATGAATCACGATTCACACATCGGTGAGCATATAGGGATCGAGTTTATCGGATTGCGTCCTGGTGAGAAGCTGCACGAGGAACTCCTGCTTGGCACCAGCGTATCAGGCACAGGCCACCCCATGATTATGCGCGCGGAAGAAGAGAGCCTTCCTTTCACGCAACTGCAGCGAAAGCTGATGGAGCTGAAACGCTATTGCGATGCGATGGACTGTTCCGGCATCAGTGAAGTGCTCAACGATGCAGTGAGTGGTTTCAGCAGCCACCGTGTGCGATATGACCATATGTGGCGCAAGCAGGGCAAGCTCACACCGGGCGATGCTGCAGCTGGATCCAATGTAAAAGAATTGTTCCCCGACAGACTCTGATAGATCCCATTTAATGCCGCCTTTTGGGCGAACCCATTCTGGTACCAAGGAACCGCTATGACAGATTTTGACGTTTTTAATGGTGATGCAGACGGGCTGTGTGCCCTGACGCAGCTGCGCAACGCCGAGCCCCGGGAAGCCCAGCTCATCACGGGCGTAAAACGTGATATCAATCTGTTAAAGAGAGTCGAAGCAGTCAAGGGTTCGCGCGTCACGGTTCTGGATGTGTCGTTGGACAAAAATCGCGACGGTCTTGAGCGGGCGTTGGCCGCTGGGGCGCAGGTCGATTACTTTGATCATCATTTTGCCGGTGATATTCCACAAAGCGACAGCTTGCGCACCTTTATCAACCCTGCGCCTGATGTCTGCACCAGCCTGCTGGTCAATAATTATCTGGAAGGCCAGTTTCTTGAGTGGGCGGTAGTGGGTACCTTTGGTGACAACCTCAAAGACACCGCACACAGGATCGCGCGGCCGCTTGGCGCCAGTGAGAGTGTGTTGCAGCAGCTGGAGAACCTTGGCATATACATCAACTATAACGGCTATGGTTCTAACCTGGAGGACCTGCACTTTGAGCCGGAGGCGCTGTATCGCCTGATCAGCCGTTATTCAAGCCCGGTTGATTTTATGACTGACTCCGCACAGGAATTCCAGAAACTGGAGCAGGGTTACCAACAGGACATGAGCAGCGCCAGCGCTTTGCAGCCTGAATACAAAGACGATGCAGTAGCGGTGTTTATGCTGCCAAATGAGCCCTGGGCCAGACGCGTCAGTGGTGTTTACAGTAATGATTTGGCCAACGCAGACCCGGCGCGCGGGCATGCCGTGCTGACGCAAAAGGCTAACGGTTGTTATCTGGTCAGCGTACGTGCCCCGCTGGACAACAAGACCGGCGCTGACGAACTCTGTATGAAATTTCCCACTGGTGGTGGCCGCAAAGCCGCCGCGGGCATCAATGATCTTCCCGCCGACAGCCTGCAATCCTTTATCGACACCTTCGCCAGCTTTTACGCTGGCTAATAGCTGTCGAAAACCAGCCACCCGGTACCAGGTGGCTGGCTTTTCAATCAGTCTTCGACATCATCCACGTCAAACTGTCCGGTGAGCCTGCGCCTGATATGAGACCACGACATGCCGGTCGCAAGAATCAATGATAGCAATACCAACGCGACCCAGGTGATGGCGCTGCCCGAATCCAGGGTCAGCCAGCCCAGGTCCACGAACAGCCAGATCACGCAGGCAAACAGCGCACTGCCGAGAATGATGCCCAGCCAGCCCATTGACAGGAAGGTGGCTCGAAGAAAAATGATCCAGACGATCAACAGCGCGATACCGGCCATGGCAACAACGGGACCAAAACGGGTGCCTTCAGCCATTATCCAGCTGGCATAGGAATAGTCTGTCGGGTTGTAGGTGCCAAACACCAGTGCAGCGGCGAAAAGCCAGCGCCACAGAAAACCCAGCGCGTTGAACGAGTTAGCCATAGAAAGCCTTCCTTATTATTGGTTTATGCCGCTACCAGCCGGTTAACAATTGCCTGAATCTCATACTCCTGCATATAGCGTGGTACGGGATACAGCGCCCCAGCCTCCTTGATGGCTTCATCTACGATACCTTCCACATCCTGCGCCTTCAGACCCTTGGGTTGCAACGGCAACTCCAGTTCCTGGCGCATGTCGCGGATAGCCTGGATGAACAGGGCTGCGAGCTGGCTGTCGGCCTGCCCCTGGTCTCCCAGGCCAGCGATAACCGCCAGTGCTGCCAGCCGCTCATAGACGCAATCACCGTAGGCGGCGAGCACTTCCGGCAACACCATCGCGTTGGCGTTGCCGTGAGGCGTACCGCAGACACGGCCCAACTGATGTGCGATACCGTGCACATAGCCAACGGATGTGCGTCCAAAGGCTGCACCGGCGTAGAATGCCGCTACTGACATCGCGTCCCTGGCTTCCATGTCGTTGCCGTCGCGATATGCGCGAACGAGATACTTGAATATCAGTTTTACGGCGGCTGTCGCCTGTAATTCTGTGGACGCAGATGAAGCCTTGCTGAGGTAGGATTCCACCGCATGGGTGAGGGCATCCATGCCGGTAGCGGCCGTAATTCCTGGTGGCATCCCCTTCATGATCTGCGCATCCAGCGCGATGTAGTCGGGCAGCATCTTGGTATCCAGCACCGGAACTTTGCGATGGCTGACAGGATCAGTAATCACTGCGGCCGTGGTGATTTCAGAGCCTGTGCCTGCGGTGGTAGGGATGGCGAACAGCGGTAGCCCCGGCTGTTTGCAGGGCTGAATACGTTCGAATTTGCTCAGTTCCCCGGGATTGGTGAACAGCATGGCCATCATTTTGGCAGCGTCGAGAACGGATCCACCTCCGACCGCGATCACCGCTTCGCAGCCGTGGGTTCTCATTGCGGCCTCACCTTTTTGCACCTGGTCGAATGCTGGGTCTGGCAACACACCGTCGAAGACAGTAAATTCCACTGCGGCGTCTGACAGCGTCTTTTTGATGCCATCGAGAATGCCCGATCCCGCGAGGAAGTTATCGGTCACAATAGCCACGCGGGAAAATCCAAGCACACTGACTTGTTGTGTGAGGGCGAGTGCCGAGTCGGGGCCTTTAAATACAATGGGAGATTTGCGCGGTAGCAGCCTTAGCAGCCACGTGACCAGTACGGCCCTGAATTTATAGTACATCAACGTCATAGCTACTGATCCATCTAGAGTCAATACGAGGGCGTTATGATATACGGATACCGTTGAACAATGCCAGCCGCCCTAGTCGCCTGCTTTGATGATGACCAGCACGATTTCGCCCACGGTCAGGCCGAATTTGATCATGCGGGATTCGTTGATAAGAATATTCGGCGATACCAGGTACATGCGGTCGTCAATGCGCAGATCCAGCGTATCACCGTTGTACGGAATTCTCAGGACATAGTTCAGAAACATGCTATTGCCGGCGGTGCTGATCCTGCCATCGCCGACGACGTCGCCCGCGGTTCCGATGTAGCCGCCGTTGCCGTCGGGGCTCAGTGTCCATACGCGCCGATCCAGCTCGCCGTCGTCGAATATGAAGTCTTCCTCCAGTGTGCCCACTCCGCCTTGCCAATAGGCTTTGATGTCCGCATTGAAGTAGCGAATCACTTTGCCACTGCGGTCCTTGATAATGCCATGCGCGCTCAGCTGTCCGTCAAAAAATTCCTCGGCCACGAAAGCGGGGGTATTTCCCGCGTAGTCTTGCACGGTGGTAGTGGAGCAGGCGGCTTGCAGAACAAGCAGCGCCAGCAGGCAGCTTCGAGTTACGGTGTGCAAATTAACTGACATGCCGCTATCCTTATTGGGTGGAGTGTACGGGGATACGTTGTTTTACCGCATAAAGATCACTGCGCATTCCCATTATCAATGCGCTTTAGAGCTGCTGAGGGCAGCGCCCAAGTGGCAGTTTTCTTCGCCGTGAGCATGTGAGGTTCTTTGCTCTGGTGTGTCGTATAGTATAGCGACGGCAGTATTCTGGCCTTGTGTTCAGAACCCTGCATGAGCATAGTGAGAAGTTCCCAAACTGATCGACCAATGAATGATTGAAGGAGTTGACCCACCATGACAGACGCAGCGAACAGTATCATTATGAATCTCGATGACGCCAATCCAATGAGTAACCAGCCTGAGACGGAAGATGAGATTCGCGCAGATCGCAAGAACAAGCTGGCGGCGGCGTTGCGGCTATTTGGCAAATTCGGTTTTGATGAGGGTCTTGCGGGGCATATCACTGTGCGTGACCCAGGCAAACTGGACCACTTCTGGGTTAACCCGATGGGGCGGTCTTTCAAGCAGATGCGGGTGTCTGATCTGTTGTTGGTCAACCATCACGGAGAAGTGGTAGAGGGCAAAGGCTTACTCAACGGCGCGGCTTTCACAATTCATTCGCAGATCCATATGGCAAATCCTAAAGTGACTGCGGCAGCGCACTCCCATTCTGTCTATGGCAAAGCCTTTTCATCATTGGGCAAGACGCTTGATCCGATCACGCAGGACGCCTGTGCGTTCTTTGAGGATCACGTATTGTTCGACGACTTTTCTGGCGTCGTGCTGGATAACACCGAGGGAGAGCGTATCGCGGCGGCGATGGGTGATCGTAAGGCCGCGATATTGCTTAATCATGGTCTATTGACCGTTGGAGAGACGATAGATGCGGCCGCCTGGTGGTATATCACCATGGAACGCAGCTGCCATGCACAGCTGCTGGCTGAAGCCGCCGGGCAGCCGAAAGTAATCAGTCCCGAAGTTGCCAAACTGACACACGGCACGGTGGGAAACCCCTTGGCAGGTTGGTTCAGCTTCCAGCCACTGTTTGATGTGATCAGCGCCGAACAACCTGAACTGTTTGAGTAAAGCGCAGTTTCGCTGGCGCGTTCGCGCGGTGTTGAGCCGGGCGCGCTAGAAAAAGAGCCTGAACAGCAGAGGTATCAGTACAGCGGTAGCCAGGGCATTGAGTCCCATCGCCAATCCCGCAAAGGCGCCGGTCACCTCGCTCATCTGAAAAGCCCGCGCGGTGCCAATACCGTGCGATGCCACGCCGATAGCCAACCCGCTGGCGCTCTCATCCGTAATCCTGAACAGTCGTAACAGGCTGCTGGCGCACATGGCACCAGTGATACCAGTGAGGATGACGACCACAGCAGTCAGCGTCGGCAGTCCCCCGAGTTGCTCGGCTATCCCCATCGCCACCGGTGTGGTCACTGATTTGGGTGCCAGCGACAGCAGTGTCTGCTCTGAGGCCCCCAGCAACCATGCGATGCCGACGGAGCTGATAGCGGCAGTGGCTGATCCTGCCAGCAGTGCTACGCCGATCGCCAGCCAGGACTGTTTTACCGCCTGTATCTGGCGATAAAGTGGAATAGCCAGAGCGACTGTGGCTGGGCCGAGCAGGAAGTGGACAAACTGTGCGCCCTGAAAATAGGTCGAATAAGCAGTGTCGGTCAGGGTAAGCCATCCGGCAATTGCCGCCACCGCGATCAGAACCGGATTCACCATCGGGTTGAAACCGCTCCTGGCGTAGAGCCATAACCCTGCCTGGTAGGCGCCCAGTGTCAATGTCAGCGCCATGAGCGGGCTGGCTTCGAGATAGACCCAAATCGCCTGCAGACTGCTATCCACGTTCAGACTGCCGTTTGCTCAACACCTGCATCAGGCCTGCCGTCACCACCAGCGTAATGAGAGTAGACAGAATCAGCGAGGCCGTGATCGGGATGAGCTCATCACTGATAAGCTCAATGTGGAGAATAACGCCGACACCTGCCGGTACAAACAACAGCGACAGGTGAGAAAGCAGGCCATTGGCCATCGTGTCGAGGTCGGGGGGGAGGGTGTTTCTCAACAGCAGCCCCGCTAGCAGCAAACCCATACCCACGACGGGTCCGGGTAAGGGTGCCCCCGAAGCGATAATGAGAACCTCGCCGGCGAGCTGGCATACCAGCAGCAAAATGAAAAACTTCAACATGATGAGTCACTCTGTGGGCGGTTAGGGCATTGGTGATAGTGCCCCGATTATACGAGTTTCAGAGTGAAAAGTGTGTCACGCGCGCAGTCTCATATCACGCAGCGAGGCATCGGTCCAGCTGATGGCATCCGCATAAAGCTGGGCGATGGTGGTTTGATCTATACCGTAGTGATTCTGCGCCTGGCTGTTGCCGGCGGCTACAGCTTTGGCGTAGTGCAGCACTTCGCCCCGAATGCCTTCCTCATGGAGTAAAGCGGCTTCCATTTCAGTGGTGATTGCCAGCTGGCCGAGTATCGTCTCAAGGTCTGAGTCCATCAGTGAGTCGAGAATGGAGAACAGGCCAATAGTGAAAAAAGAGTCGATGTCGGGTTGTCCGAGTCGTTGTCCGATCAGTTCACACAGTTTCGCGCGCACCAGCGCCAACGTCAGTAGCTCGCTCGGTTTATCATCCACGCTGGCCATCATGTACAGGATGACCCACTGCTTGATCGTTCTGCGGCCAAGATAAACAACGGCTTCGCGGATCGATTCAATTCGTCGTCTGAGGCCATTGGCAACGGAATTGACATAGCTCAGGGCCCTCACGCCCAGTGCCACGTCGCGGCTTATCAGGAGATGCAATTCTTCGATATCTGACTCAGGATCGTTCACGGTCGCCAGTAGTTGTAGGAGCGCAATTTTGTTGGATGTCATGCGTTTGCCGGAGATAACCTTCGGTTTGGCGAAAAAGTAGCCCTGATAGTAGTCCACGCCCAGCGCTTTTAGCGCCTCGAACTCCTCGTGTGTCTCGACTTTTTCCGCCAGTATTTTGCAGTTGTAGCCGCGCAGTCGCTCTATCATCCTGGCCCACTGCTCCCTGGGGAGGTCCTGAATATCAAGTTTCACCGTATCGATTAACGGAAGTACCTGCTCATAGTCTGGGTGGTCAATGTAGTCATCCAGAGCAATCCTGAAACCGCGCTCGTGCAGGGTCCGGATACCATCAATGCTCTCTTCATTGAGGGTGATGGTTTCAAGAAGCTCCAGCATGATGCCTTCAGGTGATATCGGTATCAGATCCGGGTTGGTGAGAAACTGCTGCGGCAGGTTGATAAATCCCAGGTGGCCACCCGTCAGGTTTCCGAGACCAATCTCAGCACTGGTAGTAATAACATCGGCAGTGGCCTGGTTTTCATCAAAGCGCAACGGTGCTGAATTTTGTTGTGATGTTCGAAAAAGCAGCTCATAGGCAAACAGGCGCACCTTGCTGTCGAAAATCGGTTGTCTTGCGATGAAATAAGGTCTCAAGGCTTTTTCCGTATTAGTAGGGCCTGTCTCGAGCAGCAAAAGCGCGCTCGCTGGAGCACTGTGACAGCACGCTCGAAGTCATGTATTCATGATATTTGCATCACAGGACGTTGCAAGCGCCGCTCTGTGACCGTGCGCACAGTACGCGGTTTTTTGCAGCATCACTTTGCACGTTTATTGGAACTGGCGGGCATCTTTTACTGCAGGTCGAAACTAAAAGGCCTACTTTTCGTGCGTAGGTAGACGCGCCGCAGTGCAGCGTTGGAATCTGGTGACCCTGAGTAGCCTTCCAGCAAATTCCCGCCTGAAGTAAAACCGGCCATTGAGGGTGAAGGTATAACGGACGCGAGGAGTTGGGTTTGCCCTGTCTGCTGATATCCAAAACGACACAGAGCCGCCTTCAGGCAGACGTAAAAAAGCCCCGAAATCATCGACTTCAGGGCTTTCTCATAAAATGGCTCCGCCTGCTGGGCTCGAACCAGCGACCCATTGATTAACAGTCAATTGCTCTACCAACTGAGCTAAGGCGGAATGGCGTTAACCAGAGGTCGCGTATATTAATGATGCGGGGCGGCTCGGTCAACCGCTATTTGGGCAATATCAGGGAATATGAACAGCTTCTGAATTCGGGCTGCAATCAGGCGCCATGTGGCTGATAATAGCGGGCTGATTTTTGATCGAATACAGGTGTTGTGGTGGCCAAAGCGTTCCAGGTTGAGTCCCGTTTCGAGCCGGCCGGTGATCAGCCGGAGGCAATAAGACAGCTGGTTGAGGGCGTTCAGGCGGGTCTGGCGGCGCAGACTCTGTTGGGTGTCACCGGGTCCGGCAAGACCTTTACCATGGCCAAGGTGGTGGAACAGTTGCAGCGGCCGACCATTGTCATGGCGCACAACAAGACGCTCGCGGCCCAATTGTACGGTGAATTCAAGGATTTCTTCCCGAATAACGCGGTGGAGTATTTCGTGTCTTACTACGATTACTACCAGCCTGAGGCCTATGTGCCGTCTTCGGACACATTTATCGAGAAAGACTCTTCTGTCAACGAGCACATCGAACAAATGCGCTTGTCTGCGACCAAGGCCTTGCTGGAACGCGAGGATTGCCTTGTTGTTGCAACCGTCTCGGCCATTTATGGCCTGGGCGATCCGCAGTCCTACTTTAAAATGGTGATGCACCTGTCGCGCGGTGAAATGGTCGATCAACGCCATATCCTGCGTCAGCTGGCTGAATTGCAATACACCCGTAACGACATTGATTTCCAGCGCGGCAGCTACCGCGTGCGTGGTGACGTGATCGATATTTTTCCGGCAGATTCCGAGCGTGACGCAGTGCGCATAGAGCTGTTTGATGAAGAAATCGAGAATATTTACTGGTTTGACCCCCTGACCGGCGTGGTGGAAAGCAAGACGCCTCGTGTCACGATTTTCCCCAAGAGTCATTATGTGACGTCCCGTGATGTGCTGCTGGACGCTGTGACACACATCGAGGAAGAGCTGGTAGTGCGCCTCAAACAGCTCAAGGAAAACAACAAGCTGGTGGAAGCCCAGCGTCTGGAACAACGCACCAAGTACGATATGGAGATGGTCCGTGAACTGGGCTACTGCGCGGGCATCGAGAACTACTCGCGCTACCTGTCGGGAAGACCCCCGGGTGATCCGCCGCCAACCTTGTTTGAGTACCTGCCGGACAACGCTCTCGTGATCGTGGATGAATCCCATGCCACCATTCCGCAGATAGGCGCGATGTACAAGGGTGACCGCTCGCGGAAAGAAACACTGGTTGAATACGGTTTTCGGCTGCCCTCAGCACTGGATAACCGGCCGCTGCGCTTTGAGGAGTGGGAGTCGCTGGTGCCACAGGCATTGTTTGTGTCTGCTACGCCCGGTCCTTACGAAGAGGAACATTCCGGGCGCACTGTAGAGCAGGTGGTGCGGCCCACCGGCCTGATTGATCCCGAAATCGAGATTCGTCCGGCGACCACCCAGGTCGACGATCTGTTGCAACAGATCAACGCCACGGTAGCCCTGGGGGAGCGGGTTCTGGTGACCACGTTAACCAAGCGCATGTCCGAGGATCTGACTGAATATCTGGCCGAGCACGGTGTGCGCGTGCGCTACCTGCACTCGGATATCGATACCGTAGAACGCGTTGAAATTATTCGTGATTTACGTCTGGGTGAGTTCGATGTTCTTGTCGGTATTAACCTGCTCAGAGAGGGCCTTGATATGCCCGAGGTGTCGTTGGTTGCCATTCTCGATGCGGATAAAGAGGGGTTCCTGCGCTCGGAGCGGTCGTTGATCCAGACTATCGGACGGGCCGCGCGCAACCTGAACGGACACGCGATTCTCTACGCAGACCGTATCACCGGTTCCATGGAACGAGCGATCGCAGAGACAGGGCGGCGGCGGGAGAAACAGCAGGCGTTTAACCTTGAGCACGGCATTACGCCCAAAGGTGTGGAAAAATCCGTCGCCGATATCATGGAAGGCGCTCGCCGCATGCCAACCAAAGGCAGTGCGAAAGCACGCAAGGTGGCCGAGCAAAAATTGTCTTACAGTGCCGAAATCGCCAGCCTCACACCGGCGGCGCTGGCACGCAAGTTGAAGCAGCTTGAAGCGAAAATGCAGGAGCACGCCAAAAACCTGGAGTTTGAGGAAGCGGCTGCGATGCGCGATCAGGTGGCGGAGATCAGGCAGCTGGCTTTCATCGCGTGAGTTATTGCTCCGTTGTCGGTGTCGGTGTCGATGGCAGCGCGAGCGTGATTCTCACGCTGTGACGCTCCGGCAGATTAGCCGCGCTTACTGAGCCTTTGTGGTAGTCCGCAATCAGTCGCACAATATGTAAGCCAAGCCCCAGGTGCACGCGCCCGTCAGCACTGTCTCGCAGTGAAACCATCGGCTCGAACAGGTGTTCCTGCAACGTTTCAGGCAGCACAGCGTTGCTGTTTTCAACCCATAGCAGCCAACCGCCAGCTGTGTGATCAAGCCCCAACGTGATCGTTTCGCCCGCCGGGCTGAATGAGGCCGCGTTATCCATCAATTTGTCCAGGGCCTGTATCAGCAGGTCCGGTGCTGCTGTCACCTCCGCGCTCGTCCTGCCAAGATGCAACTGCAGTGAATGCTGCTTGTAAACACCCTCGTAGGCGCCGAAGACTTCTCTTAGTAAAGGCACCAGATCCAGGCGTTCCAACGCGTTGATGCGGACACTTTCTTCCAACTGGCTCGCTTCGCTCATTGCCACCAGTATATGGTTGAGCCTCTGCAGCCCGTCCTGAGCCCGGCTCAGGTAAACGGTGTCACCACTGCCGTTGTCGCGCTCCTTGAGGTTTTCCAACGATGTCTGTACCACCGCAATTGGCGTGCGCAGCTCATGCGACAGCTTACGGCTCAGTGTTCGAAGGTAATCATTGTAGTCCTGTAGCTGATCGAGCAAATCAGCGTAGCTGCGCGATAGCTCGCCGATTTCATCCGCGGCCGTGCTGCGCGTGAATGCTGTGCGGGCAGCGGGGTCTGACGCCAGAGCGTTCCTTGCATCACGGTTCAGCTTGCCAATGCGCCATGACAAGAGGCTCGCATAGCCTAGCAGGCCCAGTATGCCGGTCATCAGTGCGAGCAGGCTGTAGCCCAGCAAGCGGCTGAAAGCCTGATCCGTAAGTGACAGGTACTGCTCGCCACTCTGGCGGACCACCACTGCACCTTTGATCAAGGTTTTCTGAAATATGGGCGCGGCGGCAGAGAGTATGGTCCGTGTCGTGTAATCCTGATCGCGGTAGCGATGACTGCTGGTGCGGCCTTGCAGTGCATTGTCGATTTCGGGGGCGGCTATCTTGCCGTAGGTATCAGCGTCGGAAGGGGGTGCGAGTGCATCTTGTTTCAGGATGCTGCGATACAACAGGCGCAGCAGCCAGAACGTCTGCTTCTCCCCGCTGCGGGCTGCGCCGGTAGAGCCCGTGTAAGCGAGATTCCAGTGCTCGTGGTCTACAACCGTGATCTCGCGCCCGGGTGTATTGAACAGCGACAATGTCTCGCGCAACGCATCTGATCCATAAACCAGACGAGGCATAACCGTGTCTTTTGCCGAGATGGTGCCGGTGCCTGGAAGTGCGGCAGGACGTTCTCCAGCATCTTCTCCGGGAGTGTCTACATCGATTGAATGGAATCCAAGCCTGCCCTGGGTGTAGAAAAGCGGGATCTCCAGTTCCAGCGTGTAGCCGTCACTGGCGTCCTGCCAATAGCCTCGAATGCGTTGCGCATCATTGCCTGAACGGTTTCTGCCGAGATTTGAAGCGCGCACGCTGCCGGGAGCGGAGCTGGCAATTACATAACTTTGCGCCGTTTGCCCGTGCCCCATGCGCAATACCAGGCGATCGCCATTGGCTGCCGGGGAAAGGCCCGGGTTGAGATACACCACATCGGGATCAAACACGGTAATAAACAGGTACAGATAGCCATCTCGAGTGACAGCCTTGTATTGCACGCCATGACTGTCGGAATTGTTGCTGGCCAGCGCGACGCTGGGGATGTCTTCCCAGCCATCTGCATAGCCGTCGATAATCAGGGCCTGCGGCATATGGGTCGCGTGAACTGGCAGCCCCGAGGCGAGCGCTGATCCTGCCGGGTATTGCGGTGCCCAGTCGTCCTGTCGGCCCAGTACTGCCGCGACCGCGTTTGCTGTGGACTGCAGCGCCTGTTCCTGCCCATAACGCATGGCGCCTTCCATCTCGCGAATGAACTGGCAGCCCGCCCAGGGTAAAGACAGCAGTAGCAGACTGACCAACAGTAGTTGACGGCGCAGAGTCATCAGCCCTTCCAGCGGTAGCCGACGCCATAGGCTGTTTCGATAGCACAGAACTCTGGATCATGCTGCTGGAATTTTCGGCGCACGCGTTTGATGTGGGAGGTGATTGTCGTGTCATCCAGTACCACGTTGGCAGCGTCCATCAACTGTTGTCGGTTTTTTACGTGGCCGGGGTGTTTGGCCAGTGCGTGAACGATCCAGAATTCAGTGACCGTGAGCTCGACGGTTTTCTGTTGCCAGCTCACCGTCATACGCTCGAGGTTAAGGAGCAGGTGCTCTCGCTCCAGTACGTGATCCTGCTCAACCGGCGCGCGCAGGGCTTGCACGCGACGCAGCAGTGCCACGATACGCGCCAGTAATTGTGCCTGGCTGATGTCCTTGGTCAGGTAATCATCTGCGCCCAGACGCAGACCGGAAATAATATCGAGCTCCGAGTCGCGCGCGGTCAGAAATACGATCGGCAGTTCGGGGCAGCGGCTACGCAGATCGCGGCACAGTTCAAACCCACCCTCAATGTCATCCCCGAGACCGACGTCGATGATAGCCAGATCTGGCAGCGTGTGGCTCAAAGCCTCAGTCGCAGAGTGCCTGTCGTGAAAAACGGTGACGCGAAAGCCTCTGCGCTGCAGTGCATCGCGGTAGTTTGCAGCAATATTGGCTTCGTCTTCGACAATCGCGATGTGGTGGGGCATGACGCAGTAGCAGATCCGGGCGTGTGGGGTGCTCATAGTTCCAAATATGCGTGTTGACCACAAGCGCTTGCCACAATTCGCCATAATTGCTCAGCGCAAAGACATGATGCTGACGACTTTACGCCAGATCTACCGCTTTAAATGGCAGTCATTACAGCCAAGCGGAGATTGCACCATGCTACAGCCAGACGTTGTTACCTATCTGATTCGTGATGCGCAGAGCGCCGGAGGGCCCGCCTTGTGGTTGCTGTTTCGCGGTTTGCCTGCGCTCATCGGTATCGTGATGATTCTCCTGTTTGTCACTCCCGTGTCGGCAGCGGTGGCGGACGATCGTGATAAGCAGGGCCTGACGCTGGATGAAGTGGCGGGCGGCCAATTGCTCATGAGGGAAGGCTCTAGCGGTGCCTACCAGCAAGCCGTGATGCACTCGAGCACGGTTCATTTTGACATAAGCGGTATGGTCGCTACCGTCTCGTTGCAGCAAACATTCCGCAACGATTCCCCGCACTGGCGCGAAGCGGTTTACGCATTTCCGATGCCTGAAAATGCAGCGGTGAGAGGGCTTGAAATGCGGCTTGGCGAGCGACGTATCGTAGGCAGGATAGAAGAAAAAGAGGCCGCTCGAAAAGTCTATAGCGCAGCCAAAACCGCCGGTAAAAAGGCGAGCCTGGTAGAGCAGCAGCGGCCCAATCTGTTTACCAATCGCATCGCCAACATAGCGCCGGGTGAGACCGTGAGCGTCACTCTGGACTATGTACAGCCCGTTGAATTTGCGGCCGACGCGTTCAGCCTGCGCTTTCCTATGACGATTACGCCGCGCTACATGCCCGGACGCCCTTTGCAAACCTTCCATGAGGAACAAACGCTCACCCCGAACCCTTATCTGGGTTGGGCAACGGCAACCGCAGAGGTCCCGGATGCCGCGGCAATCTCTCCTGTCTTACACCCTTCGCCGGGTAGCGATATCGGCCCGATCAATCGCATTGAAGTATCAGCGACACTGGACATGGGTATGCCCCTTGCGAGTGTTGAATCTTCCTACCATGACATTACCCTGCAGCGTGATGGTGGTGTTTACTCCCTGCAACTGGTTAACGGCTTCAGTGAAATGGACAGGGATTTTGAGCTGCGCTGGAGACCCGTTACCGGCTCGTTTCCGGCAGCGGCGGTCTTTAACGAGAGCGTGGGCGGTGAGCATTTCGGTCTGCTGATGTTGTTGCCGCCGGCCGCAGGCAAAACGCCCGATCCCCCGGCCAGGGAATTGGTCTTTGTCGTGGATACTTCCGGCTCCATGGGTGGCGTGTCGATAGAGCAGGCCAGGGCAAGCCTGTCGGACGCATTGCAACACCTGCGGCCGCTGGATTCATTCAATATTATTGCTTTTGACTCCAACTATCGGAAGTTATTCAGCCAGCCCATGCCTGCCTCTCGTCATCGCGTACAGCAGGCGATGGAGTTTGTGCGCTTGCTGCAGGCATCCGGCGGCACTGAGATGATGCCGGCGCTGCAGGCGGCGCTCTCAACCTCAGCTGAAGCCGCAGGGCAGACTGATAAAATGCCCGCCCGTCTACGACAGGTTATTTTCATAACCGATGGTGCAGTGGGCAACGAGGAGGCGTTGTTTGCTGAAATTGCAGGAACACTGGGTGACGCAAGATTGTTTGCTGTCGGGATTGGCTCTGCACCAAACAGCTGGTTTATGCGCAAGGCCGCGGACTATGGTCGTGGCATTCATATGCACATCGGAAATGTGAACGAGGTGGCCCAGAAGATGGGACACCTTTTTGATCGTTTGTCGCGGCCTGTTGCTGTTGATCTGCAGGTGCAGTGGCCTGCGCAGGTAGAGGCGTGGCCGGAACGGCTGCCGGATCTGTACTGGGGCGAACCGCTCCTGCTAGCCGTCAGCTTTGGTTCGAACCTGCCCGCCGGTGAGGTTGTCATCAGCGGCACTATAGAAGGCAATCAGTGGCGCCGGCGGATATCCCTCGCCGCAGGGCAAGACCCACAGGCACTGCCGCAACATGCCGGCATTGCGTCCCTGTGGGCACGGCGCAAAATCGCGGGTCTGTTAGAGCAGGGCGTGCGCGGGCGAGATGAAACTGCGGTACGCGCTGACGTGCTCAGTGTGGCGTTGCCTCATCGGCTACTCAGCCCCTATACCAGTTTCGTCGCCGTTGAGCAGCGTATTGCGCGCCCTGAGGGGGAACAGGTTACCCCGACGGCAGTTGCCAATACCGCACCGAAGGGCCAGGCGCCGCAGCATTTTGCCTATCCGGCTACCGCCACGACTGGCCCGGCCAAAGCCTGGTTTGGCGCGTTGCTGGCCTTTATTGCCATGATAACTTACCTGCTGCGCCGGCCAGAGTTGGACCATGTTCCCGCTAGCGCGCCTTAAGCGACGCTCCGACGCCGCTCTGGTGCTGCTACTGGTATTAGCCACGCAGCAGCTGGGTGGAGCGGCGTTGATTCAGGCCAAGGCCTGGTTGGCGCCTGTGCTGATGGCGCAGGCCTGGTCGCAATCCACCCCGGCGACACCTGTGGTTAAACCCTGGCCGTGGGCGGATACCTGGCCAGTGGCGAAGTTGAGCGCCCGGCGTTTGGGCGTAAACCGGATCGTTCTGGCAGGGGATTCAGGCCATGCATTGGCCTTCGGGCCGGGTCACAGTGCCGCATCCGCTGCGCCGGGGGGAGAGGGAGTCAGTGTAGTGAGTGGCCACCGCGACACGCACTTTGCCTTTCTTGCTGAACTGCGCACAGGTGACGAGTTGACCCTGGAGCTGCCCGGCGATGTCGTAAAAACGTATCGGGTAAAAACCATCACAGTAGTGGATTCCAGGCTTGAATCCCTGGCCCGTGATACGTCGCGAACAGGTTTGCTGTTGGTTACCTGCTATCCTTTTGATGCAATTCTGGCGGGTGGCCCTTTGCGCTACACCGTCTATGCAGAAGCGGCTAGCTGAACCTGGCGCCGTCGCACGTCATCACAATCCCCCAATCCGGATGCAGCTCTATTTAGCCGGATCTTGATCGCGCGGAGGTCACTAAACCGCCAGCGATCGCGTGGCAGCAGCTGGCGGCGGGGTTTGATCTCTACTGGAACGACCCCTGGAGCCTGTCGATTGATGAATTGACGCATGATACGCAGGCCCCCGATGAGCGTTTACTAAACAGCTGGTTGCAAAATGCCGAGTCTCGTTATCAGCACATGGGTGCGGGTTCTGACCAGTTCACTGGGCTCTAATAATCATGTCACTGCCCATGCAGCTTACGCCAAATTCAGGCCGGCATTGTTGCTCAGTGGTGTCGAGCTTTACGAGCTGCGCGCTGATGCTGCCAGCCGCAGTCGGTATATAGCGCTGGAATCGACTGATTCGATACTGGGCTTGCATGAGAAGAGCGCCCTGTTTGATGACTGTTGCCCATTGATGATCAGATGTAGCAGGCCTGATTATAAGTGCAACGCCTGTTATAATCGCGCGCCTCGCGATAGCAATTTGGACCGGAAATGACACAAAGACGCATGAGCCCCCTGGATGCCGTTTGGTTGGCGATGGAGTCGCCAGAAACGCCGATGCATGTCGGGGCGCTAGCTACCTTTCACAGGCCCTCTGGTGCCAGCGATCAATATCTGGCGCAGTGGGTGGCCGTCATGCGCGAGCACAGTTCACCGGTTGCTCCCTGGAATCGCAAACTCGCTGTGAACTCGTTGACGCCGCTCACACCCAGACTGGTCGAGGATCGAAACTTTGATCTCGATTATCACTTTCGCCACCTGGCATTGCCCGCGCCCGGTGGGGAACGAGAACTAGGAAGAATGGTCTCGCGCCTGCACAGCAATGCCCTGGATCGCAATCGTCCATTGTGGGAATTCCATGTGATCGAGGGCCTGGAAGGCGAGCGCTTTGCCATCTACATAAAGATCCACCACGCGCTGGTCGATAATGTGAATGCCATTCCTTTATTGGTTTCGCAGCTCTCCGCTAGCGCTCGAACGCGCCATATGAAGCCGCTCTGGGCTTCTCCATTGTGCGTGTCTGATACGGAGCAGGAAAACGAGGATGATGACCTGGATCTGAGTTTCCTGAATCCCATGGAGCTGGGTGGCACGATCAGCGCGCTGGGCAAGGCCAGCGGCAGTTTGTTGCGTATGGCTTTCAGGCGCGATCACGGTACATCTTTGTCGAGCCTGGGAGCGCCGCGTTCGACCCTGAATCGACGCATCAATGCGCAGCGCCGGTTTGCCACCCAGCAGTTTCCGCAAAGCCGCATACAGGCCCTGGCTAACGCCACAGACAGCACCCTGAATGAAGTGTTGGCCTACCTGTGCGGTAGCTCTCTGCGTCGTTTTTTCAAGGAGTATAACGCGCTGCCAGACGACTCATTGATGGGGGCTCTGCCGGTTTCATTGCAGGAGCGCAGCGAGCGTTTGCCGGGTAATGCCATCGCCGGCATTCGCGTCGCACTGGCAACGCACCTCGCAGACCCAATGAAGCGCCTCGAGGCTGTGAAAGCTTCAATGAAGGCGGTACGCAAGGATCGCGAATCGCTTCCGGATGCGGCTGTAACACCCTATATCATGTTGCGTTCTGCGCCGCTGTACGCCAGCCAGCTGCCGGCTATCGGAGCATTGGTGCCACCTGTTTATAACCTTGCCATCTCGAATACACCCGGGCCCGCAAAGCCTTTGTTTTTCAATGGCGCGCGTATGGAATCCCTCTATCCGATGAGCCAGCTAATGCAGTTCAGGGCTCTGAGTATTGATTGCGTGAGCTACGCAGGCACGCTCAATATCGGTTTTACCGGCGCGCGCGATACGCTGCCGCACTTGCAGCGCCTGGCGGTTTATCTGGGCAAGGCGGTGACTGACCTGGAGTCTCTGGTGACCGAGAAGGAGGGCGCGCTGTGAACCCTATTGCTAAATGGGCAGTGCACCAGGGGCTGGCACTTAATCAGCGAGTTTCGAAAACGGCGGCGAACAGCGTCGATTGGCTGTTCAAACGCGATACCTTAATTAAATCGGGACGCACCTGGTTTGAATTGGTGCACGACGGTGATCTGATGTCGGTGCGCTATTACGGGCTGCCTGACGACGACGAGATTGAGATGGTCGATGGCAGTCACATGCCTGTTCGGCGTGATCAGCATGCAGTACCGCTGGTGCTGGTGCCGCCGTTAGGGGTCACGACCGAAACTTTTGATTTGATGCCCCAACGCAGCCTGGTGCGTTTTATGGCGGCGGCTGGTTTTAAAGTCTACCTGGTGGATTGGGGTAAGCCGCGCAAGGAGCACGCGCATCTGGGGCTGGAAGATTACTCGCTGGTAATGATGGCTAAGGCACTGGAAAAAGTGCGGGCACACTCTGGCAGTCAAGACCTGTCCTTGATGGGTTGGTGTATGGGTGGCTTGCTGAGCTTGCTGTATCAGGGGCTTACGCTGGACAAGAACGTACGCAATCTGGTCACGGTGGCCAGCCCGATAGATCTGGAAAGTGGCAGCGGCGCCATTGCCGGTGTGGCGGGTATCGCCCAGGCACTGAATGGTCCGGCGCAGCTGGTAAGCAGTTATTCCAACTTGCGGCTGACAACGCTGAACCCCGCGCGCCTGTCGGTGCCGCCCTGGATGACCACGCTGGTGTTCAAACTGACCGATCCCGTCGGTAGCGTCACCACCTACTGGGACCTTGTGACGCGCATCTGGGACCGGGAATTTGTCGAATCTCACTCCACCACATCAGATTATCTGAATCACATGCTGATGTACCCTGGAGGCGTGGTCAGGGATATGGCGGTCTCTGCCGTCGCCGACAACCAGTTTGCCAGCGGTGAGGTGCAGGTGGGTGACAAGGTGGCACGACTGGACCGGATAAAGAGCAATCTGTTGGCATTCGCCGGTGAAACCGACCACCTTGTGCCTCCTGAAGTCGCCGCCAAAAGCGTGGATATTGTTGCTTCAAAAGACAAGGACTTTCGCGTTGCGCCCGGTGGGCACATGGGCGTAATCATCGGTAGCAAGGCGCAGTCGGCCGTGTGGGCCGAATCCGTGGAATGGTTGGCGCAACGCTCAGATGCGCCGCCCGCTGCTGCGGCCGGGAAAAAAGCGAAATCTGCACGCAAGAGCCCGGCTAAAACTGCGGTGGCTTCTAAA